>Ga0180433_10003046_pt1 | contig 25052 bp, 32 predicted proteins | sample SS_ome_8_FD_132980 | JGI IMG/M metagenome (GOLD analysis project Ga0180433, IMG submission 132980) | Hypersaline lake sediment archaeal communities from the Salton Sea, California, USA - SS_1_D_1 metaG | ecosystem: Environmental > Aquatic > Non-marine Saline and Alkaline > Hypersaline >... | reverse complement strand
CGCGACCGGAACTGGTCCAGCGACTCGAAGCCCCGCCTGGTCGTCGATTGATTTACTGTTTTTAACAGATCATTGTTGCCCGAAAGCACAAGCGGGCAGCGGCACTTGCCGACAATCACGGTCCGCAGCAAATTGAGCTGACTGACAGACAAACCGGAAGCCTCGTCGATAATTATGGTTACCCTTCGATGCTCGAGCGCGCTTATAAGCCGCCGAGTAAGATTCGACAGCGTTCCATCCGAATCGATCCGTATCCGCTGGGCGATAGCCGCAAACATCGCGGTTGCATTCATCGCCGTATCAACTTCCACGTAAATTGCATTGAGGTTTGCATCGGCAAACGCTCGCAGGCACACGCTCTTGCCGTGCCCGCTGTCGCCTATGATCAACGATATCGCGCCCTCGTACTCTTCGCTCAGCGAATCGGTATGTACAATTATCGCATTGATGCGCTTGACAACAGATGTTTCGACGAACTTTTTCTCTTGCGATTGTTTTTCTCGCCGAACAACTGACTTCATCGTATCGGTCAGTTTTTTTGCAACGGTGACAAAATCGCCTTTATACGTGGCGTTTATGAACTGGTTAAGTGTAGTCGGCGATATGCCCGCCAGGCCGGCCAGTTTTTTTTGCGGCCAGTTGCGGCTGGCGAGAAAGTCCGCCACAGCTCCTCTGATTGCGTTACGTTTGGATTTCGGCATAGGAATCCCTTCCGGTACTCTGCGAGCCTCATGCTCCAGGCCTCGCTGTATCTTATTATTGCTCATTAAATAAACCCAACTTGACCGCCTCTTTGTTTCGATCCGGGCCGAGCAGTGACAGATCGATATCCATCTCAAGCTGCTCGGCACCTGCGGCCTTTTTGAGCCGGCCTGCAAGCTCCAGCTTTTTATGTTTTTTGACCTGGCCGTCCAGCGGTGTAATCACCGGCCGGATATCCGGCGGCAACTGCTCTTCTACAGGCTCCTGTGCATCGGCCATCGCCTTCAACGTAAGGTCCGTCAGATCCAGCCCGGCCACCAGGTGTGTCTTTCTGTACTCACGAGCTGCGCGGCGGACCTGCGCCTTTTGCCGCTCGGCATAACGGAGGCTCTCTTCGTCAACCGCCCGGCCGTACTGAACCAGCCTGGCCTGCTCGGCTATAGTAACGAGCCTCATCGTAACCGCATCATAAATATGTACCGAACGTATGTCGTCAGGGTCGTAAGAGACCCGGACCGGCTTGCCCTGGTACGCAAGCACCTCGGCATCGTACTGGCCGTAATAAAGACCCTTAAACCGTACACCGTTTTTGCCGACCTTCAGCTCGCCGCTCCAGACCCGGCAGAGCAGGTCAAGTGCATCATCAGATATCTGCCGCCTGCTCTGCCGCGTTACCAGCACATTAGCAGGCGATCTGCCGTGCATGCCGTTGCCGTGATGAGCGGTGTTGTTGTAAATTTCAGGATATCTTGTAAACTGCTCGGCAAAACTGTCCAGGGTATAAGCCTCAGTGATTGCTGTTTGCGTTTTCAGATAAGAATTCAATGCCTCCGGCCGACGCTTGGCATCTTTGCCGCAATAAGTCTTTAAGCTCTTGGAAAATTGCATGTCCACGGTGTCAAACATTCGTTCGATAGGTTTTGATTGCGCGCGGTACTTAATCGCAAACGAAGCAGATATCCCCATCATAGCGTAAAGCCCGGATACCATTTTTTCATCGATATAACCGGCTTTAATCGCCCGTCGAACGGTCTTTGTAACACCCGTAAACATCTGCGAATCATAGTCCCTGCCGTTATCGATCTTCACCGACTCGGGCGCACCGTAGCGTTTGATTGCCCTTCGCATCGCCAAAAGAATCGTCGTTTGATTCGGCGATGTCGAAATATGCCAGCCCAGTAACGCCCTGGACCGCATATCCTGCCATGCGGTCAGCCACGGCCTGACCCATCGGTTCCTGTGGCGGACCCAGCAGTTCAACTGGTGATGGTCGCCGACCCACACCTGGCCCGGCTCGACACTGTCAGGGTCGATTTTAATATAAGGAGCGCACTTTGCGATATAGGCATCGATCCCCTCGCGGTACAAAACCCGGACGAACAGCGGAATCTTTTCCCGGACGTACCGCTGCATGTATCGCAGACTCGGTATCTGCCAGCCCCGCCCATCACGCTTGTTAATATAGCTAACGTTTAACAGGCATGTCTTCACACTCCGCCGCTGCTCGGTTAAATACATCCCTTTGAAATACTCAAACGCCTCCGGGCTTATCTTTTCACCGCCGTTGCCGCCGCCCCTGCCGTCGACAAGACCGGCAAAGCCGTCGCTGCGGTAGCGATGGATCCATCTTTGCAAACTGCGCACGCCCAGCCGGTGCGTTTTCGCGAAAATCGCCAGCGCCTCGGACCTGCCGCAGCCGGCACTGTGCATCTGCGATGCAGCGAATTTTTCAGCTTCTTTGATAAGTCCCAGCCGTCTCATCGCCTGCTGTCTTTTCGGTACCGAGATTTTTACAACCTCATCGAGCCCGGCGGCATCGGCATCGATACCGGCCAGCCTCGGGTCTGCAGATTCGGGAATCCGCCAGCGGTTGCCATCTTTGACCGCACCGGGCAGTTCACCCTCAGCGCACAACCGCCGAATGTGCCGGGCGTCTTGGCCGACGAGTTTTGCAGCTTTATTTACAGAAAAATAATTCATCACCGCTTCAAGCCTTTGGCAAATAAATCTAACGCCTTGGCGAGATTTTTTAAGATATCGCTGATGTCTTCGAGAATCTTGACCTCATCCGGATCCACCGGCTCATCGTAATCGCCGCCCGGGCCTGTCAATACCGCCGGCGGCTCCGGCAGCTCGTGCAATTTCACAAAGCCGCCCTTGGGAACGCAGGCCTGCGATTGCAGATCGTAAACGTAGCGCCGGTACCGGTGGATTTGCCACCGGCCATCGCTATCGAACTGCTCGACCTCGAAGCCCTGCTCGCATTGCCAGCACCAGCAGAAATACCGGCGGAGCCTTCGGCCGTAACGGTCGTAATTATATATAACGGCCGGGTCCGGCATCAGCTTGCAGCATACCGGGCAAACCACATCCGGCACCGTTCGCTTTTTGTGCTTGCCGAGTATCGGGATCTCATTTTTTGCTGTCATTTTTCAACCCCTGTGAATCTTTTAGTAATCGCCTCGAACACCTGCGACTGGGCAGCGACCATTTCCGGGAATTTCACCTTGTAATCCTCGATGGCCTTCCTGTCAGCGCTTGTAATTTTGCTATCTTCGAGAATCTTCAGAACGAATTTTTCGCAGCTCAGTTGTTTTTGCCGCATCCGGATCAAAGAATCAAGCGTCGGCAGGTCGAGCTTTGCAGGTGATGTCGGAAGCTGCACACAGCAGACCGGCTCATCGCCGGTAATCAGCTCGAATATCCGCTGATCGCTTGTCAGCTTGAACACGGATCGCCAGACAACCGACGGGATCGTCGCCTCGCCGGCCAGGTACTTATAAACAGTCGAGGCCGCCCGCCCGGTCATCAGCGAGAGTTTTTTTGCGGTAATATTGTGCTCATCGCAAATCCGGCCCAGCATAATATTGTCGTCGCTCACTTCGCAATCCTTTGTAAATGCACATCCCTGCGCCATTCTTTTCGTCCTTTAATAATTTTTCGTCTCATCTTTTAATTCTGGCGGCGGGTTTGGAATTAGCTCCCTGTTCCCGCCGCCTTTCCGGGGTTTTTTATTTTTCGACACGCCCTGGTTGCGCAAATTCTCGACGGCCTTTTTCAGGGCATTAAAACTTCTTTTTGAAACAACTATCCTGTGCGGTATAACCTGCATAAAAGCCGTCCACACCCTCGCCTTCATCGTCAGCCGTTTAATTCTGTTTTCCCGTTTAGTTGCCATCTATCAGTAACAAAAATGTTTAGTCCATACTTCCAAAAGCTTGCCCGCCTGGGCATCCGTAAAATCACTATCCCACTTACTCAGCGATTCGATAAAATCACACTCCCAGCTACTCAAGCCTTCATCCAATTCGAGCAGCTCGTTTAGCATTTTTCGCAATTCCCGTTGATTTGGTTGCGTTGCCATCTTAATCCGCAAAAACCTTGTTATGAATCCGCCGCAGCTTTTTAGTCTGTTGAGTGCCAAGATCAGTGCTACGCTCCCGGCTCACCAAATCCTCGACGAACTTCCACTCGTCGCTATCGAGCTCGACCATAAAGTCCAGTAGCTCATTAATCATTGCTTTGTGCTTGGATTTCATTCCAGTAACCATCCGTGCTCTTTTTCCGCCAGCCTCTCGGCCCGCCGTTGAAAATCCGCGCAGCGATTTCGTCGCGATGAATTTGCAGCCACATCGTGATATATAATTTGGCAATCCGGCGGGCCTTTTCCGGGTCCCGCCGGTCTTCGTACGCAAAATCAGTGCCCCGGTACCGGTTCACATCGTCGACGACGCATTCGTGGAGCTGCAAAGGCCCGGCCGATTTGCCGCCATCACCGTCCGGCGGATTAAGCCTGCCGGATGCCTCGACCTGGTGGATCTTTTCTATGAGCTCATCCAGCCAGTCCCGGTTAGCAGGTGGCAGAGAGCCGGCCCTTGCCGGCTCTCTGCCCATCTTCGGCATTGCGGCCCCTGGCGGGACCTCGGAGGGGAGAGCGGGTGTGTCTTGCCCGGCTCCGGAACAGCGGCTCGCGGCAAACCGCTGCCGGAGCCCGCCGGCGGCGTTACTGCCTGCCAATTCGAGGCTTATCACGTCGCCGGCAATGATCCCGGCAATTATCGCCACGGCGATAATAAATACGTTAAATTTACCTTTTCGTGGTCGATTTTGTTTGTTATACATTTATACGGCCTTTTTATCGGGCGATTGCCCGCTTGAATTCTCCCCGGCGGCAGAGGAGGTTGCCGCCGGGGGGTTATCAGAAAATCTCTCAGCCAACGCCGGCTGAGAACTTAGATTATCTTGATTTTTGGTGCCGACAAGGCGGTTCTGTCTTTGCTTTGTCTTTATCTCGACAGGGAGCGTCTGGGAGAGATATCTTTTGATAGCGGTGGTAGGTTTCAATCGCTGCACGGACGCAAATCTGTCGATCAGACGGAACAAATCCGGGTCTGCCTTGCGAGTGAGATTTATCGCTGTTATTCGCAACATCTACCTGAACTCCAGACGTTTCTTATCTTTTCATAAGAAAACATATGAGATAATTCGGCCATCGTCAAGTACAAAATTAAGAAAAATTAAGAAAAATTAACTTAACATTTCGTAAGTCTTGGTTATCCTTGAGTTTATGGCAACAAAAAGAGGTGAAAAAAATATCGGCTTTGATGCACCCGAGCAGGTGGGCGAGGAATTCCTTAACTCTATTACCGATTCGTTTAAGAAAAAAAAGGTACTTACGGCTTTATGCAGATATTGGCTATCCTTGTCTCCCGAAGAGCAAATGGATTTTTACAACCAATATAGCATTGCATCGGCCGAAAATCCGCCTAAGGTACCCAAAAATCAGGAATCTAAAGAAGCTATTGCAATTAAGACTATAGTGCGTAAAATAAAACAGTCCGAGCCCGGCATCCGCCTGAAAATGTTATCTGCCGAAGAGCAGGCTGCTCTAAATGAGCTGCGAAAAGCCCTGGGGCCGGAAAAACGCAAAAAGAGGCAATCACGAAAAACCAGCTAAAATGAAAACAAGATGCCCACATTGCGGAAATAGGCACAAAATACCTGACAGGTACCATCTAAAGATAATCAACTGCCCATCCTGCAAAAAACAGTTCAAAGCCTACGCAGAGCCCACTGTGAAGGCTTTTTTTGCCTTTTTGTTCCAAAAACCGAAATTCGTATTCTGGCTTTCTATTGCCGTTGCCGTAATAATTTACATAGGCCTTTCTATACAGATTTACAATCGTACAGGCTTGGTTACATTTCTTGCACTTCCCTGTTTTATTTTGTTTGCTATCTTCGCTGTTATTGCCACTGTTGCCGTGATCCGCTGGGTTTTAGGTACGAACAAAATCATTGAGCTGCTTACGGAGATTCGGGATCGACTGCCTGACAAAAAAAAATAAATAAAGTCCTTGACTGCCCGGAGCCGATGAATTAATAAATAGTTTATGACACAATTTATTGCTGACTAAAAGGCCGCGCTGGCTGAGAACTTGGATTTTTTACAGCGGGCTGAAGGTTGGCTGAACACGTGAGCCTACAAGGCCCGCTGACGAGCTATGTCTCGTGCGCGGGCCTTTTTTATGCCCGCCTGAAAAAAAACGGATTATCATATTAAGAAAGGAATCTGAAAAATGAAGCTCAAATCAGCTTTAATCCCCATTTTTATGCTGTTTGCAGCCGGTTGCGGCAATCCGCTGCGGCTGGCGCCGACCGAGGCCCAAAAACAAATCGCCTGGCAGACCAATCAGCTCGCCCGCCATGTCGAGGCCGTCGGCACCGAGCCCGAAAGCCCAACCGCTAAAAAACTGGCCACCGGCACGGAGGCCGGCTTGAATTACACCGGGCTGCCGCAGGATCTATCCGCAACTAATTTCGAGGCCTTAATCGAGACGGCAAAGCAGGATGCATACAAACGGCCCACCGCCGAGCAGGCGCTCGACGAGGCTGATTCCTGGCTCGGCCTTGCCGGCGAGCTGGCGGTGCTTCTCGGTGTCGGCGGGGCGGGCATAGGCGGCAAAAAACTCGCCGACTGGATCGCACTTGCCCGGCGAAAATCAAAAGCGATCGGCGAGATTATCGACGGCAATGAAAAATTCAAAAAAGCCCTCAAGTCGCTCGACAAAGATGGAGCCGTCAAAAAGGCTTTTGGCGAGGCGCAGAATAAATCGCAAAAATCTGTGAGCACCGAAAAACTTGTCGCCCAGGAGCGTGTTAAAATTAAAAGGAGTTAACAAATATGCCGTTGACGATGCAGGTGTTAATGGTCTTGTTAAGCGCTGCGGCAACTGCCGTAAGCACGCTGGTGCTCTGGTATCTGCGGGCGATAAACCGGCAGGTCGACCTTGCAGTTGCAAGGATTGTCAAGCTCGAAGATGCAACCGATCAGCTTCGCCAACGTAAACAGGATTGTCAGAACGAATTCATTTCGCAGACCCAGTTCCTGCGGGAGACCGGTTATACCAGGAAGCAACTTGATGAATTAGTTCAGCTTGTAAAGCATCTGGAAGGCAAGTTCGACGTTGTCGAAAAAATGCCTGAAATAGCCGGCCAGATCGCATCACAAACCGTCAAGCAAATGCTGGAGTATCAAAAAAATGTCAGAGCAAGTTAAAATCAAAGAGGTTCGCAACCGCCTGATGCAGTATCTCGACACGCTGTATCCCTCGCCGGTTCAGCTCGCCACGCTGTTCAAATCGATGGTTTATCTTTACGACGATTACGAGCTGGTGCTGTTCAAAAAAGACATCGCCTACCTTGCCGCCAAAGATTACATCGAATACGTCGATGAGAAGATAGGCGGTGTCGGCAAGTTTCTCAAAAAAGTTGTCAGGCTCACGGCGGTCGGCAAGGAGATCGCCGAGAAAACTCAAACCGACCCGGCTCTGGAGATATGATGTCGCAAAGGCGCTCACATTCTTCGATTGACAAGCTGCCCGCCGGCATCAGGGACGCTATCACCCGGATGCTGGTCGACAACGAGTGGCCGGCGGATTTCCCAAAGGACAAGGCGTTCGGGTTCAAGGGCAAAGAGACCGAGCTTGCCGGCAAGCCTCGCTACGAAGATGTTGCTACTTACTGCCGCCACAAGGGATTTAATATCTCCGAATCTGCAATCGGCCGGTTCGGCATACGTGTGCGGATGCTGGCAAGAATGAAAAACGCAGGCGCTGTGGTGCGCGATGTAATGAAGGATTTAAGCGCCGAAAAGGCCAGCGAAACGCAGAAGGCCGTTGCCGAAATGATAACGGCTCAGACGATCGAGTTCATCTCGAGCAACGAAGACCTGTCGGGCAAAGAAATTTACCATATTGCAAGGGCGATGAAGGACTGCACGGCAGTCTCTATCAACGCCGATAAGTACATCCGCTCGCAGCTTGCCGAGAAGGCAAAGGTCGCCGAGAAAGAAATAAATAAAATCGGAAAGAAAAAACAAATCGACCCTGAAACGCTCCGGGCGATTCGCGAACAAATTTACGGGATAGTCAGCTAATGGTTGCAGCAGCAGTACCATTGTATGATTTTCAGAAAGAATGGGTTCAGGACCGTTCCAGGTTCAAGATAGGCTGCATTGCCCGGCAGTGCGGCAAGAGCTTTATGGTTGCCTTGGAGGCCGCACTGGACGCCGCCGAGACCGGCGATACATGGATTCTCTTGTCGGCAGGCGAACGGCAGTCGAAAGAGCTGATGGAAAAAGTCAAGATGCACCTGGAGGCTATGAAGGTCGCCTGCGGCTCCATTGAAAATGACTTTTTTCACGACACCCAGTTTACAATGCTCACGATCCGGCTGGCCAACGGCGGCAGGATAATCGGGCTGCCGGCCAACCCGGAAACGGCCCGGGGTTTTTCCGGCAATGTCGTGCTCGATGAGTTCGCTTTCCACAGAGATTCGGAAAAAATATGGAAGGCATTGTTCCCGACGATCAGTCGGGGCTACAAGATACGCATCGTCTCGACGCCGCAGGGGATTGGTAACAGGTTCCACCGGCTGTGCACGGGCGACAACCGCTACAGCAGGCATTTCGTTGATATCTTCAAGGCCGTCGCCGGCGGGGTCCCGCACAATATCGATGACCTGAAAGAAGGAATTGACGACGATGATGCGTGGAACCAGGAATACTTGATTTTATTCGTCGACGATGAATCGGCATGGCTGACTTACGATATGATCGCCGCCTGCTGCGATGTCAAAATACCCGGCGAAATCGGTTATGAAAATTTCGACATCGGCGCCATCGACTGGAAGCCGGAAGGCAGGGTCTTTGCCGGAATGGATATCGGGCGCAAGAAAGATTTGACGGTAATCGATATCGAAGAGCAGCTCGGCGATGTGTTCTGGAACCGCCTGAGCCTTGTTATGCATAAAACAAAATTCGCCACTCAGCAGGAAACATTGTGGCGGATCCTCAACCACTTCAATGTCGAAAGAGTTTGTATAGACTCGACCGGAATCGGTGCCCAGCTTGCCGAAGGCACCGTTGACAAATTCGGGGCTTACCGCGCCGAGCAGGTTGATTTTACCGCCGGCGTAAAACAGGATCTTGCCGTTCGCACCAGGAGAAAATTCGAGGACCGGCTGTGCCGGGTAGCTACCGAGCGCAAACTTCGCGATGATTTGCACGCCGTAAAGAAAACAACCACGGCGGCGGGCAATGTCCGATTCGACGCCGAACGTACTAAAGATGGTCACGCCGACCGGTTCTGGGCAAAGTCGCTTGCCTTTATGGCCGGCGATTCCGGTGCGAAGCCGCAATGTATTATAATTTAACAGGCAAAAAAATGCCGAAAAACAACAAATTAAGTGAGTTTGAAGCCGAAGCGTTAAGGGCCTCGGTTGACAGGCAGATCGGCGATGCGCAAAAAGGCATCGGCACGAGCAGGCTTGCGTACATCTGGGAGCACGGACTGGACCTGCCGGACGGATCCGCATCGAAATCGAAAAAACCTTATGCCCAGGTCGAGCTCGTGTTCGCCTGCGTAACAAAACTTATCGGCGGAATTGCCGGCCTGCCGCCCGTGATCACCGACACCAAAGAGAACATTATCGAGTCCGGCCCTGCCTACGAGCTGCTATTCAACAATCCCGCAATGAGCTTCGAACGGTTCGTTACCGCAACAGTCGGTCACTACGCGCTCAGCCGAGATGTGTTCTGGATCTTCGGCGGCCTCGACGGCAACGAGCCCGATGAAATTATGGTAGTTTCCGGCACGCAGATGCACGCTGTAACTCACAATCGCAGGCCGGACGGTGAGCTTATCGGCTGGGAGTTTCGAGGCACCGGCGGCCGGCGTGAAAAATTTTCCATTGACGAAGTTTATCAGTGGAAAAATTTTAATCCTTACGACCGGTTCCACGGCGCAGGCCCTGCAGCGGCGGCAAAGCTGAGTATAGATTACAGCTACGCCGCCTCGATGTTTAATGCCTCTGCTCTGGACAACGGCGCAGAGCCCGGCATAATCCTGACCGCTCAGAACACCTTGAACGAGGACCAGGTCCGGCTTTTGCGCAACCAGTTCAACGCCCGGCACAAAGGCCCCAGCAAGGCCAAGCGTACCGCCGTCCTGTCCGGCGGAATGGACGCCAAGACTGTCGCTTTGAATATGGTTGACATGGACGTTGCCAACTTGACCGAGAAAGCCGACCGCAAGATATGCGCAGCCTTCGAGGTCCCGCCGGCCCTTGTCGGCCTGGCGACCGAGGCGCAGTATTCGCACGGCCCGGCGCAGCGGGACTTTGTTTTCAATACGATAATTCCACTGGCCCGACTGTTCGCAGGCCATATCACGAGCGGTATATTGTCACGCTTCAAATCCAGCCGAATGCAAAGGGTCAGCCTGAAAGAGGCCGGGCTCTACAACGGCTCGCAGCACCGGCCGTTATCGCAACGTGATGTTTACAGGTCCGCCAGGCACAAGGCGGCAGTTCAGGGCAGCGATGTGTTCTTCTGGTTCGACAGCGACCAGCACCCGGTAGTTCGTGCGCAAAAACGAGAAATCGCCGAGAACGTTTTGAAGTTTACCCAGTCCGGTGTAACGCTGAACGATCTTATCAACGCTCACGACCTGCCGTACGCCCAAAACGAATGGGGCGATGAATGGTGGATCGGAATGGGCCAGGTCCCGGCAAGCTACACACTCGAGGCCGGGCTGGAAGGTATCACCGGCCCATCGCTGCCGGAAGAGCCCGAGGAACCTGAAGACAAAAAAACAATCGGCTCACAGATCAAAGACCTGGCACAAGCCGCCATCGCCGAAAAAGATAAGGATGCCCAAAGGCTTCGCATCTGGCGCAACTGGGTAATAAGCTGGGCCGGCCTGGAAAGAGAATACAAAGAGGCGATGCGCAAATACTTCTTGAGGCAACAGCGAATTTTGCTGACCGAGCTGAAAAAAGCAATCAACGAAACAAAGGCCGCCAAGGCAAGTGCCGGCGAGATCATCGCCCGTGTAGCCTTTGACTTGATAATCGAGAATAAAAAAATCAAAGTTATAAACCACACGCATTTCAAAACAGCCGCCGAGCTCGGCGTCCGCCAGTCGCTGGCCGAGCTTGGCATAAGCGGCGATGAGCGGGACAAGCTGGCCGCCCGCACACTCGAATCGCACAGGATCAAAGGCAAGCTGGAAATTTCAACAGCGAAAATCACCAACATAAACAAAACCACGAAAAAACTCGTATCCGACCAGCTAAAAACGGGGCTTGAAAACCAGGAAGGTCTCGACGAGCTGGCCGGCCGCGTGCAGAACGTTCTGGGCTCCAACCGCGCCCGGGCACTGACTATCGCCCGCACGCAGGTCGCAGGCGGCGTTGACACCGGCAGGCACGAAGGCATGACCGCAGCCGGAGTTGACAAGCACGGCTGGCTCGATTCCCGGGACTCGGTGGTTCGGCCGTCGCACAAGGCCGCAGGCATAACCTACGCCCAGGGCATCCCGATCGATCAGCCGTTCATTGTCAGCGGCGAATCGCTTATGCACCCGGGCGATTCGGCAGGGTCTGCAGCGAATATTATAAACTGCCGGTGTGTCGAGATTGCAATCTCGGCCGGCAAAAAAGCCCTCGGCCCGGAACATTACGGCAATCTTAAATTTTATTCGTATCAGGACATGTTAAACGAAAAAAAGTGAGGTTAAAAATGGCTAAAGAAAATTTACAGGAAAAAGATGTTCATTTTGCATTTGCGTACACGAAGAAAGATTCAATCGATACAGAAAAAAGACGCATCCGTTTCATCTTCACATCCGACAAGCTCGACCGGCACAATGACATTATGCAGATCGATGCCATTGTCAATGCGATCAGGGCATTCGGTAACAACCCTGCCTTTTTAGCCTGCCATCAGCACCGGCTGGCCGGCGGCAACTCGCCGGTAATCGGATCCTGGGACACCGAGTCGTTTAAGGCAAAAAAACATCAATGCGAGATGGACGCTGTTTTCGCAACAACACCGCTGGGCGAGGAATACTGGAACCTATACTCGAACAAGCACCAGCGTGCGGTGTCAATCGGCTTCATTCCGATAGAATTTAAGGATGAGAAAGATGAATCGGCAGGCTGGATTCGAACTTATACTAAAATCGAGCTGCTGGAAATATCTGCCGTTGCGGTAGGTGCAAACCGCGAGGCGCTGACAAAAGCAAACGAAAGACTGAACGAGATATTCGGCCCTGCCAAAGAGCCTCAGGGCAAGACCGCCGACCGGCAGGACTTGAACGAAAAACTAATCGGGCAGATCAAGGATTTGCTCGATGACAAGATCGACGAGATTAAATCGATAATAATCACCGATTCAGACGGGTTTGCGGATAACCTTCTGCGCGAGAAGGAATCCGATTCGCCCGGCCTTGCCGGTGACCAGGTAAGTCGCGCAATGGATCTGCTCCAAATAATCAACTCTAAACTAAGTACGGAGGCTTAAAATGTCAGAATTAACAATCGAACAGAAACTGAAACAAACCGCCGACACAATCGAGACGGCGGTCGAGGATATCCGCAAAAACAAGGCGACCAAGCAGGAAGTGCTCGATCTTATCGAGGAAAAAAGAACCGAAGACCAGCAGCTCGTAAAAGGAACAAAGGCCGATGTCGAGACTTTGAACACCGGTATCGCCGAGGCACAAAAAGACATCAAGGAACTTCAGAACAGGATTCGAAACTTCAGCAAATCGCAGATGTCGGCACAACCGGCCCACGGCTACAGCGGAAGGTTCTCATCTGTCCGTGAGGCAAAAACCTTTGCGCTTCTGGTAATGGCTGCATCGCTGAACGGGCATGCAAGGTTCCAGAAGCAATACGACCACGTCCGCAAGCAGCTCGAGGAGCTGGGTGTCGAGCCTTACTGGACCGACCAGAACGGACGTAAAGCGATGGAAGGCTCGTCAATGACAGGCGGCGGAGCGCTTGTATCTGCCGAACAATCGGCAACCATGATCAAGTTGCTCGAGCTTTACGGCAGGTACCGTGCGAATGCGATGGTCATGCCGATGGGTGCGGGCGAAACGCTGGTGCCCAAAATAGATGGCTTGCTCACGGTTTACTGCCCGGGCCAGGGCGGAACCGTTACAGAGGCCGATCCTGAAATTCAGACGATCGCCTTGACACCGAAAACACTCTGCGCTCTGACGGCCTATTCGATGGAGCTTGAAGATGATTCGCTGGTGGCACTGGCCGAACTGCTGGCCGACCTGTTCGCAAGGTCTTTTGCATATTACGAAGATTTGTGCGGCTTCAAAGGCGATGGCACCAGCACGTATTTCGGCTTCAAAGGAATCACCGCCGCATTGTTGGCGGTCGACAGTACGATTAGCAACATACAATCGCTTGTCGTCGGAGCGGGCAACGCTTACAGCGAGCTGACGCTGGCGAATTTCGAGAGCGTCGTCGGCACATTGCCGGAGTTTGCCGACAACGGCGACGCCAAGTGGTACGTGCACCGCTATTTCTTCTGGACCGTAATGGTCAAGCTGGCACTGGCCGCAGGCAGCGGTACCGCCACTGAGATTTTGACCGGCCAGGCAACACGGCAGCGCAGCTACTTGAGCTATCCTGTCGAATTTTCACAGGTTATGCCCAAGGCCGAGGCCAACAGTCAGATATGCGCTCTGCTCGCCAACCTGCGACAGGGAGCGATCCTGGGCACACGCGGCGGCATCGAGTTTGCGCAGAGTTCCGAGCGATACTTCGAAAAAGGACTAATTGCAGTGCGAGGCCGCGACCGTGTTGCGATCAATGCTCACGGTGTCGGCGATACAACCGATGCAGGCCCGATCTGCGGACTGATCACCGCTGCCAGCTAATTAAGCTGCCGGCTAATTAAAAGGAGAAGACTTACAGCATATTGATTTTAATTGTAAACCAAAAAGGAGTAAAATTATGGATTTAAGAGCAATGCTCAAAGCGATAAAGGTGGGCGAACTCGTTCCGCCCCAGCTAAAAAACGATGGCGACTTCGCCGATAATACTTATTTCGACACGCTCGGGCTGTCGTCGGTGCTATTTCTGATTCACGCCGGAACGGTCGATGCTGCGATCGGCTCGACTGCAGAAGGAACCGCCGTCAAGGTTGAGGAGTGCGATACGACCGATGGCACTTATTCCGACGTCACCGATGCGGAACTTGCCGACGCTATCGCCGCCGATGAAGACAACAGCTTTTTCGGCATCCACGTCGATCTGGCAAAAAGCCATAAGCGCTACATGCAGCTCAACGCTCCGCACGCAGGCAGTGGAACTACCGGCTGCAACATGAGCGCTATAGCTATCGGTTTTCCATCGGACCAGATGCCCAAGAGCGCGAGCGAAATGGGACTTACCGAGCTCATCGAGGCCTGAGTTATGGCGAAAATTTTACTGATAATCCCGACGGGCGGTGGTGTGCACGAGCGCACCGCCGCCGTCGCGGCTCATTTGAGCCGGGAGGAAAATGTCGATATGGGTATTATGCGGGGCCGGCCCGGCTGCTATAATCGCAACAACGCTGTGCGCATATTCCTGGCCAACAAGCAATATACTCACCTTTTTTTCCTGGATTCCGATACCGAGCCGCCGCTGGATGCGATCGAAAAATTATTAAAATGCAATGCGCTGATCGCCACCGGCTGCTATGCTGTTCAGATGCGGGACGGGCTTCGCTGGGCGATGGCATATCGCGACTCCGTTGGCAAGTACTGGCTGCAAAAAAAACGTCCTTCAAAAAAAATTCGGTTCCGGGTCGACGCCGCAGGTGCGGGCTGTCTGCTGATTCATCGTAAAGTCCTGGAAGCGATCAAATGGCCATGGTTCAGATGGCTCGAAAACGAAGATGGTACACAAATAAGCGATGATATTTTCTTTTTCAAAAAAGCCGCCGAGCACGGCTTTACCGCGATCTGCGAGCCGGCTGTCGAATGCCGGCATTATAAAGAAATGGAAATAACGCAGCTTATGAAGCTGCTGGAACAAGCAAAGGAGAAAAAAGAATGTGGGTAAAATTCAAGCAAACATATACCAGCGAGGCGGGTATATTTTTAAAGGACTGCAAATACGACTTGTTCAAAAGTCAGCTCAAAAATATCCCTGCAAAAATGCACAAAAAATGCCGTGCCCCCTGGGATGAGCACAAAAAGACAGTGAAAAAGAAAGCAAAAAACAACTCGCAGGAAAAAGAGATTGAGACGCCGAAAGACAACTCGCAGGAAAAAGAGATTGAGACGCCGAAAGACAACTCGCAGAAAAAAGAGATTGAGACGCCGAAAGACAAGCAGATGCGTCCCGGTCGGGACAAAAACTACCGGACCAAATAACCAGCTTTAAAGCGTGTTTAAACGGCCTGTAACGAGAGGTTAATTTATGGCTGAACTTGTAAAAAAAACGTCCAGTGCTGTGGCGGTCGATGATTCGCTGACCACACTGATCGACTGGGTTAACATCGAGCAGGTTTCCGGCTTTACCATCGTCGTCGAAAACGCCGGCGGCGGAAGCGGCAACGATATCACCGATGTGCAGATCGACACATCGGATGACGGCGGCGTAACCGCATCACTCGACCAGCACGCCGACACGCCGGCGGTACCTGTAACTTCAGGCGATTCGAAAACGGACACGTTCACCGAGACCTCGAAATTCGTCCGCGTCCGCGCAAAATGCACAACCGATGAAGACACCACCGCAAAGGCAATCCTTCTGGCCGATTCCAGCACCGGCCGAATATGCACGCTCGCCGATGTCAAGACCCGCCTGGGCATAACCGAGACCGACAGCGATGAGCTGCTCAACCGGATCATTGCAGGTATCGAGCAATATTTCAACAGCTACACGTACCGCGTGTTAATTCTCAATTCGACCGATGCGACCGAATATTACACCGGCTGCGGCGACCATATTCACCTGAAGCGTTACCCGGTAAAATCGATAACCAGTATAAAAGAGTCCATCGATTATGATTTTGACAACGCAACGGCGCTGACTTCAAACACCGACTACAGGCTCCTCGGCGGCGGCAAAGACGGAATCATTTATAGAATGTACGGCGAATTTTACAGCACACCCGACTCTGTCCAGGTCGTTTACGCCGGCGGTTACGTTGCAGCCGGCCAGACGCCCGGCGAGGGTGAAACGTCCGTTCCCGATGACCTGCGAGAGGCTGCAATCGAGCAGGCTTCGTTCCTGTTCAAACGCAAAAACGATATCGGCCTAGCCTCTGTGGGCTTCGATGGCGGCTCGGTCAGCAAGTTCAGCGCGATCAAGCTGCTCCCGATGGTCGAGCAGGTCCTGAAAAAATACAGGAGACCGAGGTTATGATAATCCAAATCGAAATGGGCAAAGATTTCGAAAACACACTTGCCGAGTTAAGCTCGATGGGCAAGGATCTGTCCGATGCTGCCAGCAAAGGTCTCGAAAAAGGCGTAGAACATGCCGCCACTATTGTCAAACGCGATTACTTGAGCGGACAGTCTCTGGAACGTAGAACAAGCCAGCTTGCGCGCTCTGTTGACGGATGGCTGGCGGATAAATTCGACGGCATTGTTGGTGTTCGCCGGGCATCTGCGGTTGCAAAATACGCCTGGCTTCTCGGCGATGAGGTAAAAAAAATCGTACCGAGGAACGCAAAGTTCCTGGCAATCCCGATCGGTGAAAACCGGACCCCTGCGGGCGCTACCAGGTTCAGCTCGCCCAGGCTGGTGCCGGACGGTTTTTTCGTTAAAACAAAATCAGGCAGGCTTCTTTTCGGTTACAAAAAAGGAACCAGGGGAAAATTCCGGCCGCTATTTACGTTAGTCAAAAGCGTAACCGTTTTCGGCTCCGGAGCCCTGGCAGATGGTCTGCTGGATTCGCTCGACGATATCTGCCGGCTGATCAAAACTGAAATCAATAAAAAAATAGGGTCATAAAAAAAATGGCAAACGATGGTGGAATAACGGCACAGCTTGAACAGTTCATTGCTGACACTTTGGCGGCGATGCAATCTGGCGGCGAAAATGTTTTTCGCACCGCCGACGTTTACAAATATCAAATCTCCGCAGACGCCGGCGGGATAGAGGCGTTCAGCCGTTATGAGCCTTTTGCTTTTGTAAGCTACTGGCCGGCGGGGGACGCCGCCCGCGAAGGCGATTATGACCTTCGGCAGGTTTGGCGTTTTGCAATCTTGATCGGCATAGAATCGACGGGCGATGGCGTCGCCAGGATCGGCGATGCAAATCACCTGGGCGCATCTAAAATCCGGGATCTGGTAATTGCCGGCCTGGACGGGCAGCACCCCGGCGGCGATCTGGATTGCGACGAGCTGTATTATACCGGCGAAACAGAGCTCTTAGATTCGCCGAAAAAATATGCATTCGAAATGCATTTCACAACTAATCGAGTTGGAGATTAATTATGGCAACGGTAAATAACAGATTAAAGAAACCGCAGGCATTTGTGATTAACGGCATCGACGCCGGCGGCGCAATGACCGCAACAATCAGTTGCGGCTATGAAAACATAATCCAGTCCCCGCCGGACGGCCTTCAGGCCCCGATGGTTGACCGGGAGGTTCAGTTCTGTCGCGGAACGATCGTCAGCCAGGACTGGGTCCACGCCCTGGAGCTGTTGACCGGCACCGTCGGGACGCTTGTATTTTACGAGCGAAAAAGCGGCACCGCCGAAGCCACCGGCTATGTGAAGCATACTATCACCAACCCGGTGATTTACCAGATAGCCCTGAGCCTGAACAAGGGCGGCTACGCTACGGTAACTTACAACTTCGAATGCAGGGCTGCCGACGAGACCAAAGGCTTCAAGGATATGCACGCTATGACCGATGACCAGTCCGCACCGAATTACGTATCGGCGGCGCGCGGCGGTTACCGGATCGAGACCTGCAAACACGATCCCGGCGGCGTCAACGAGCTGGATGTGTTTCATTTGACCGGTTTCGATATACAGATCGCCATGAACCTGGTGCGGGCCTGCAACGACGGCGATGTCGGCTACACCTGCGTCGATGCCGAGCTTAACGGCCTGGCGGCCTCCGGCTCGATTGCTTTCCAAGATGGGGTGATTACCTCAGGCGCATTGAAGTGCCAGGACCTTTTAGCCGCAGCACGGGGCGATTTAGAGCTGCAGGTAACGCAGTCTCAGGCCGCCGCTGACAAGGTTATCACAGTTGCCGGCACTCAGTTCATCAACGCCGGCAGCAGTTCCGATGTAAGCTCGCCGTTTACCGGCTACAACGCTGACTTTCTGGTAACGAACGATGCCGATACGCCGCTGACTTTGTCCGGCGACAACAAAATTTTAACCATTGAAAACGCTGCATAAATGTCAAAAGATGTCAACATTCATGTTAAAGTAAAAGATACTAAATCGTCGAAACGCAAGCTCGATGATGTAGGCAAGAGCACAAAAAACATCGGTAAAAACGTAAAAGCCTCCGGCAAAAAGGCCGGCGAAGGGATGCGGCATCTTGGCGATGAGACAAAAAAAACACACAGCGCTTTCGGCAAAATGACGACCGCTCTTTCCGGCTGGGCCGCCAAGCTCGTCGCAGTCGGCTCCGCAATAGCCCTGGTAACCAAAGGGATTCGCGACCAGATACGGGCGATACAAGAACACGCTAACATAGCTGCCGAGCAGCAAAAAAAACTTACCGAATTACAATTTCTCGGTGAATTTTACAAAGAGCACCCCCAGGCCCGCGAAGAAGTTGCCGCCTTTGCGGAATACGGAGCCCGCCCATTTACTGAGGTTGCCGGGGCCTGGTATAATCTGCGAAGTAAAGCCGCCAGGTTAAGCCCCGAGCAGAGGCAAAGCATTATGCAAGAGTCGCTCGAGCTTGGGCGGACGGTACCATCCGCCCCCCTGGACACCTTGGTTGATATGTTCAGTCTGTATGTTAAACAAACGGGCGCAACTGATATCAACCGTGTACAAAATGTTCTCAAGCAAACAATAACCGAAGCCGGCGGAGGCATGGCCGATGTTTCAAAATATATGCCTCAATTTTTACCCATCGGTATGACTGGAGGATTGACGGGACCAGAAACTGCCGGGCTTTGGGCTCATGTGACCACGCAGTTGTCAGAGCCGTCAATCGCAACTACCGGTCTAAAGACTACGTTTTTGGGACTGCGGGGTAAGGGGTCGCCAGAAAGCAAAAAAATGCTGCAACAACTCGGTGTTAGTCCGGGTGCAGGGTTTTTTGAGCAAATCGCACAATTGTCGGAAGCCCGGCGGGCCGGCAAACTCGGCCTGCCGCAGGCACAGCAGATCGGCGGGGACGAGGGTGCGGCTGTTCTTCTTTCGATGCTGGGCGACCCGAAGGGGATGCTCGAGACTATTAGTAATGTTGTTAGGGCCAACACGGGCCGAGTAGACCTTGCCCGCCGGGAAATCGGCGAACTGTTCGGCCAGGATGAATTCGCACGCCTTGAAGAGCGACGGCGGCGTCTGGATGTGCAAATTCAAAACATAAAGGGCGGAGACATAAAAGCGTTAAGATGGGACGTTTTTTTAAAGGATTACGAAAGACGAATGCGAGCCGCTGGCAGATCAGAAGCTGCGATTTCTTACCAATTACTTAAATACAAACTCGCCGCCGGAGTCGGAGCTGAATCTGGGCGAATAGGAATTCTCGAGCCTGTGTGGGGCGAAGATGAATTCCCTTCTGCGCCGTTATCACCTACAATTATCAACGATAACTCTACTAATTATTATCCGCGAACAGGTGAGCCCGTAGGCCCGAGAGTTACTCAGGACTAATTATGGCAACAGATTTGACGACAATTTTTGGCAGCAGTATAAACGTTACGGTCCAGCCGCGAGAGGTTGACCGCCGCAACGCCGCCTATCCGGGCGCAGACGGTCTGACCAGTATGTGCATGGGTACACGCGGGCGGGCGATAACCGTCGGCGGACTTCTTTCGGCTTCGGGCGCAAATTACAACACCGCCCGCTCAAGCCTCCAAACCATTATCGACGGGATCGAGGCCTATCTTGATAATTCCGCCGCCCAGTACACCTTTAAAGGCCAGACATTCAGCAACACCGTTTTCGAGCAGTTCCGGATAGTCCCCGCCGGCGATGGCAAGTCCATAAGCTGGACCGCATCCGGCTATTGCGTATGCCGGTTCGTCGCAACCTTAAGGGAGCTGATATGACAGATTCGACAAAATTGGGCAGGACCGCACAGCAACTGCTCGTGCAGATTAAACGAGGCTACGGCTCACCGCCCAACTACGGCACACAATGGATGCCTGTTTACGATGCAATCGTCGATACGATCGAGATAAACTACAGCGCAACACCGTCCCGCGCTACCATATTGTTCCCGGATCTGCGGTGGCAGCAGTCTTACGATCTTATATGGGGCGACCGCGTTCTCGTCACCACGGCTCAAAGGCAGGCTGCCGACCGTGCGGTTCTTTTTTCCGGCTTCGCGGTTAGAGTTATTTCAGGTTACGATGGCGGCTCAGGTCGTTCAAAATCTTACGAAGAAAATGCCTTATTGTGCTACGATCACCGCTGGATTATGTCTGTAAGTTCACCTGTCTACGGGCAGGTGGCCCGCACCGCCGATGATTATAACGATTACGGCACCGACAGCCAGACCCCGATCCTGACAAGCGCAACCTGGCTGTCGGGGCGTAACACGATTTTTAATGCCGAGGGCAGGCCGAACAGGGACCTCGTCGAATACACCATCACCGACAGCTCCGGGCAGAGCAGCCAGGTCCCAATCTTCGGGCCGACAGATTCTGCTATTTACTGGAGCGCTCGCGATATGGTTATTTATCTGTTAGCTGCAACCAGCAATCAGGCTGATGATTATTTTTCCATCGCCAACCCCGCAGTGCTCACCGGACTTGACAACACCGAATGGAATGCCAGGCTGAATCATATCAACGTCCAGGGCCTGTCAAACGTCGAGGCTGTTGCGCACATTGCCGCCCAGGTCGGCTGGGAGTTTCGTGAAGAATACGACTCTGATGGCTTGGCAACACTTGTATTTTACAAGGTCGGCGGCGCAGCAGGCTCAACCCGCTCGGTGAGCAATCCGACTATCCAGCACACACTGCACGCACCGGCCGTTGGTGAAGATATCAGTACAGCCGTCGCCGCCGGCAAAAAAATGCTCCGGTCGTTACAGCTTGATGAAGACATCACACCGGTTGTTAATAACCCATGGGCGATAGGCGGCGTACACCGGTTCGAGTTTACCGCCGAGCTTGTTCCCGCCTGGCAGGACAGCCTGCTCGAGCCAGACACATCGGGCGAGAGCAATGAAAATCTGTTCTTCACCGAAGCCGACCTGCAGCAGCTCGATGACCCTGCTGAAAAATCGGTTTACAATTATTACCACACAAGAAGCCCGTCCCTGCGCCGGAATGTCGGCAGGAAATGGGCACTTAACGAATCCGGCAGGTACACCGGCAGCGGCAGCTACGATCGCGGATCCCCGTTTGATTTTTCAAGCGTTATGCCCGCCGATCTTGTTCTCGACGGCGAAGGCCAAAAACGTTACGCCCCGTTCACTCGCAGGCTGCTGAACTGCCTGACCGCAGATACCGACAGCCTGGGCTCGATCGGCATAAAGGTCGAGTTCAGCTTCGACTCCGGCTCATCCTGGCTGACAATTCCCTGCTCGATTCGATCTTTGAAAGACGAGTGTGGAATCTATATTGACGAAGCCAACCTTGCCGAGATGGCACCGGAGGTGCCCGGAACTATCTCCGGCGGCGACCTGGATGGCATCGAATTGAATTACTGGACATCTTTGTGCGACGATAAAATAAACAGCCGCGTTTTCAAAAACGGCGAATGGCACACAAGGGTTCGCGTAACCGCTACGGTTGCGATGGATACCAGGCTCGATTTGCAGCTCGAACCATCGGTTAACTCCGGCTCACCGTTTCACCAGCGATACCTTTACGATCTTTCAGACAAGTACCGTGTGAGCAAAAGAACAACAAGTTCGACTTTCCACACTTCATCGCTTGTCGCTGATGAAGCCGACGACGGCCCTTACCTTAACAAGCACCTGGAAGCTATCAGGGCCGCCAACCAGGACATGGCAATCAGCGGCAGGTTCGTTCTGGATCGAATGTGGCTCGGCGGCAGCGTCGGCAATATTGTTTTCGAAGTCGGTGATGGCATTGCAAATATAAGCGGTCGCGATTACCTGCTGCGTTCCGCCTTCAACAATAAGCCTGTTTACCCTGAAATTGTGCAGATCCTTTACGAACCGTCCAAGCAGATCCAGACGCTCATCACCAGAGACTTGAGATTCGCGAGGCCGTCCATATGAGCCAGGCAAAGGTTACAATAACTTATCTTGTGCCCGACGATTATCAGCCGGGCGATTACGCTATGCTCTGTGGCAATTCCGGCTCCGGCTCTGTCGATTATAATAATCCCCTATCGGAAGAAAAATACGAGCTTTTCCCTAATCGCGGCGGCGCCCGTGGTTATGGGGCCGCACCTTACGGGCATCACCGTTACGGACACGCTGCGGCATCGAACCTGCCGGGCTACGGCCATCTGCCGTACGGTCACCATCCATACGGGCACGGGGATGTTTATATAATAGTAGAACACACCATTACCGAATGCGGCGAGTATAAATTCGCACTCGCCTGTTTCGACGCCGCCGGTAACTTGCACACCGGCTCGCCTGAAGAGGAAGCTTTGTATATCCACATCGCCCCCGATGCCCCGGACGGTCTTGAACCCAACAGCTACGATCCTGATACTGATGTTCTCGTCCTGGACGTCGCAGCGTAAACGTTATAGCTCTTTAAAAACTAAATAGAGAATTGCGACATAATGCGGTCATAAGTGCCAAGATTCATATCACTGCGGCCCGCCAGGTAATTGTAAATAGTCTGCTGATTCACACCCGCCCTGGCGGCAAGCCGGGGAATGGTTAGTTTCGATTTTTCAATCTTTTCTCGCAGCGCCCTGCGGCGGTCAATTTTTTGATGACTCATTATCAACTCCTGAATTCTGGTCGTATTCGTGTATGAAATTAACAGCCTCGTTAAGCAAGGCCGTTAAATCTTCCGGCGGCTGGTCAATCCAGTTGAAATTACAGAGCATTTCGCCGCCTTCGAGCACATACTCGAACGGCGGATGAAGCTCATCATCGCTGGCAATCTCGGCAATGAAACGGGGACTGCGGGTGTGAATTATATAGCTGTGAGCCCCGTCTGCATCGTCGGCCCACAGCCATTTAGAAGGCTGCGGCACCTCGGTCGGTACCTTCAAGCCGGGCTTCACCGGTAGCAGCCCTGGAATTCGCATCACAATTGCAGCAACCCGGTCGTCCGGCAACTCCAAGGACTTTGCAATTTCTTGCCACTTGTTCGGGTCTTTGAAATCTGTTTTTTCGATTTTAACAGTAAGCATTATTTAGCTCTCCATTCTACATTTGAAGTCTGTAAAAGATTCGTACGGCTCGAGGCAGTTACCCTCGCAGCGGCTAAATTTTTTGTAATCTTCTGGCGAAATTTCGTTTGGACAAAAATCATCAGCGGGAATTTCAATCGCTTCAAAGTGCGCCAATGGCTGCCATCTTTTGCGGCCACGGTATCCCGTTTGCCGCTCAAATTTAACCTTAAAGACATAAGCTGTCCGGTTGCCGGCGGCTCGTTTAGCTTCGATTTGTTCTTTTAATTTTGCTATGTCTGTGTCGGCGTAAAAAAAGTAAGTTCGGCCCATAGTAGAGCCATTTTTTGCTTTGTAGAACCCGGAATGATGCCATTCGTCTGCAAAGTCTTTCAACTCTTTTGCCTTTATGGCAAGCCCCATCTTTCGCAGCCTGGCTGCCACCTGCCCGGCGGTCAGCATACCGGCATTTTTCGCCACAACGTGGCGGTCGCTAACATATTTGCCTGTTTCGTGAAAAGCGAGTCCCATTTTTAAGCTCCTTCAGTAGAATTAAAAATCGTTTTCAAACGAGAAATCGATAACGCTGAAATGTTCGTTTTCAATCACTGCCTTATCAGTCGCTTCATTTATTTTTGCGGTCAGCAGCCAACCTTTGACCTGGCTATCTGTGATTTGCGATTTTGGGAAGAACAGTCGCTGCCGTACAACTCGGTCGACCTCGCCATCGCAGCGGGCCATTAAAAAGAATCCGTCAACACCGATCGCTTTATCTGATTCCCAGGCGACCGGGCCGGGCAGGGCCTGCAGCGACTCATTATAGGCCTGCTGGTCTTTGGCTTCCTTAAATGCTTTCTGTCCCGCCGGGGTCAATTGGCCGTCATCTTTAATCCAGCGTTTTTGTATCCAGAACCTAACGCCGTCTTTTTCAAGCCTCAATGCCTTTTTGGTTTCTTTTATTGTTTCCATTTTTACCCTTTCATTAAATAATCTATTTATATTATACAACAATAATTATATAAGTCAAGCAATAATCTTGAAATTTTGATATTTTTTTTGAAGGAAAAAACAGCCGGCACCGGCTTTGCCGGCTAAAAAATAGCGCCTAAACCAACCGGTTATTTTGAAAAATTACTCAAAAATCGGGCGGGGATTTTTTGTCTATATGGTTATTGCAGGACACTACACGTCCGGTATTATGTCCGCAAGCATGTCCGAATGTCCGGCAGAAATGTCCGCTAATCTGCCCGCTGCCGGAGCTTTAAACACCGCAAAATCGTTATTTATGAGGTCGTTAAATGTGATTTAAATGTTTTTTGCCCCACCGAATTTTATGCCAACTTCTGTGCGCAAAACCCACCGAATCTCCCATTTGTGCCATTTAGAAATCCCCCTGGCCGCCCGGGCTCGCCGCCCTCAAAATCCCCGTTCTTGCCCCCGTAACCCACGCTTTCCCGTCCATTCCCGTCTTTTCCCACCACCTCTCCATTTATGCCATTTAGCTTGTCGTTTAACATTAATACGGGCAAATAAACGCAATTCAATTATCCTGCTTCTGTTAATGG
>Ga0180433_10003045_pt1 | contig 25058 bp, 21 predicted proteins | sample SS_ome_8_FD_132980 | JGI IMG/M metagenome (GOLD analysis project Ga0180433, IMG submission 132980) | Hypersaline lake sediment archaeal communities from the Salton Sea, California, USA - SS_1_D_1 metaG | ecosystem: Environmental > Aquatic > Non-marine Saline and Alkaline > Hypersaline >... | reverse complement strand
GCAGCGTATCCTGAACTTCATCGAGTACTTCAACCGCACGATGGCCAAGCCGTTCAAGTGGACCTATACCGGTCGCCCGCTGACTGCCTAAACTGCCGAAGGATTTGCGCCGATATGTACTAGAGAGATTGAACCGCAACTGTGTCGTGGCCCCGGGTATCAGGAAATTTGACAGGGAAGTCACCGGTTGCCGCGGGACACGAAAGGTGGGCTAGGGGCACATAGCGCTCAGCATTTCGCGAACGCGCTCGAAGCCGCACTGACCGCTGGTAAACACTGGCAGCCCAAACTCGGCGACCGGGTCAGGGTACGAGAGGAGAAACGCGGACATCGAGAGTTGGGCCAGCACGACGCAGCTGATTTGGTCTTGGCTTAGCCGATCGTGGATTACCTTTGCCAGCGCCCGGTTGTGCCCCGGGACATCGCCGACGGCCAGTCGCTCCCACGCTTCCTCGGCCGTCGTACCGGTGTACGTCACCTCCCGGCCTATCTGCTCTGCAGTCTCGCACAGCAGCGCTTGGGTGCTTTTGACCGACGGGCCGTGGGTGGCAACGACCAGTATCTTCCCACCGTGCGTCACGGCCTGCTTCATCATTGGCCGGTCGACTTGCACGACAGGCACGCCGTACGGCTCCAGCGCGGCCTCGACCTGGGGGTAGGCGCGGTTCATCGTCGAGCATGTGATCAACACTGCGTGAACATCAGCCAATTCCACCAGATCGCGGGCGTAGCGCACAAAGGCAGCGACATTAGATGGCGGTGGGCAGGGCTCTCCCCTGGCGTGAGCCTGCATAAAGTTGATCTGCACGGCTTCATTGCTCACGTTGATCAGGTGCACGCCAGGCAGAAACAACCGTCCGAAGTAATTTGACCACAGGGTGACCCACGAGGCTCCGTTGAGCACGCCGAGCCGCTTTCCCAGCAGTTCGGGCGCCCCTGCTGGCTCCGGGCCTAGGTGGGCGACCCCGGTCACGCGTAGGTAGTCTGAGAAGAGTTGTACGGGATCCAGTGAATCAGGGTTCCAAACTGCCATCAAAATGCTCCCTTAGCCTCGACTGCATCGCGGGCGGCGAGGGCGATGTCCTCTGGACGCATCTGAAGGTGAGCCAGCAACTCAGAAATTCCTCCGGTTTCTATGAAGCAATCTTGGACGCCGATGCGGCGTAGTACCGATGGGGCGCGCTCGCTCACCAATTCTGCTACCGCGCTGCCGAGTCCACCGATGATGCTGGCGTTCTCTGCGGTGACCACCGCCCTGGTCTTTTGCGCCGAGGCGGCGATCAATTCGGCATCGATCGGTTTGACCGAGCCACAATGCAGTACCTCGGCCCATATTCGATCCTTGGCCAGAATTTCCGCTGCTTCCAGACACAGGTTAGTCATCATCCCGGTGCCGATCAACGTCACGTCGGAGCCTGCCAGGAGTTGCTGGCCCTTGCCCCATTCGAACTCGTATTCTGCGTCAAATAGATGCGGCAGCGTGTAGCGGGTGATACGGAAGTAGATCGGTCCGTCAGTCATGACTGCGGCGCGCATAACGGCACTGAGTTCGTGATTATCGCCTGGATCGGCAACGCGCATGTAGGGCAGAGCGCGCATGTTAGCCAGGTCCGAGAATGCATTGTGGGACGCCCCCGCCCGGCTGGTGGGAACACCTACGTAGGAGCCAGGGATCTTAACATTCAGCCGGGGATAGGCGATGCTGATGCTGATTTGGTCAAGGGCCCGCTTGGCGGCAAAGACGGCGAAGGTGCTGGGAAATGGAATGAACCCCTGTATCGCGAGCCCGGCAGCAATGCCGAACATATTCTGCTCAGCGATGCCGCATTGGATGAAGCGGGTCGGGAAGACCTCCTTGAAGTAAACGGTCTTGCTGGACGTATTCAGGTCAGCATCGAGCACGAGCAGGTTGGGGAATTCGTGACCCAGTTCGACCAGCGTCTTGCCGAATGCATCGCGCATTTCTTCAGGCATGGGTACCTACCTTTCACTGCTGCTTGGTGCTAGACCACGTTTCTTGTCAGGCGTCCGATTTGTCGAGACGACTGTAGCCTTCCTCTGACCGGGCGTAGTTGCGGGCCAGTTCTCGCAGCATTGCGTCAGCAACCCCAGGCGCGGGGTGGCTGGTGTGCCACCTGTAGTTGAACTCGGTTTCCCTGATGCCGCGACCTTTGACCGTATGGGCGACGATGACGATGGGTTGACCATGGACGCGTACGCGACGCGCCTCGTGCAGCACGTGAAGCAACGCGTCAACGTCGTGACCATCCACTTCCAGCACCTCCCAACCAAATGCCCGCCACTTGTCGGCGAAAGGTTCTACGCCCATAAGCTCCCAGACGAAACCTTTGGCCATCACTTTGTTGTAATCGACGATGGCGATCAAGTTGTCCAGGTGATAGTGTCCGGCCGACATCGCTGCTTCCCATACCTGGCCCTCGTTGCACTCTCCGTCACCAAGCAGACAGTAGACACGGTTGTAGGGATTCTCCAGGAAGTGAAATCCCAAGGCCATCCCCACGGCGATAGAGAGCCCCTGGCCCAATGCCCCTCCCGATGCTTCCAGGCCAGGCGTGCGCCTCATGTCCGTGTGGCTCTGCAGGCGACTGCCGAGCTCACAGTAGGTGTAAATCTCCTCGGTCGGGAAGTAGCCCCGCAGGGCCAGCGCAGCGTACAGCGCGGGCACGGCGTGGGCCTTGGACAACAGAAAGATGTCTCGTTGAGGCCAGTTTGGGTCACCGGGGTCAACCTGTAGTTCATGGAAGTAGAGACAGGCTAGAATTTCCGCGATGGAAAATGATCCGCCAATGTGCCCCCACTGGCCGCAAGTGATCATCTCCACACTCAGGCGACGGATCTGATAAGCGATCTCCTCCAGGTGCGTGATTTCGTCCGAACTAATGCGCATATCAACTGACTCCGCGTATCTTTCCTGACGGGCGACTCCCAATGGTTCGCAGCAGCTATTCCTCCATCACAGTGACGCGGATAATGCGGAAGCAGTAGTGGGCGTCCAGGCCCTGCGGCTTGCCAGCCAGGCCGCCTACGTCCATGGCGCTGCCCCCCATGATCGTCACCTTGCGGGAGGGCGGAATGTCGAAGCGGGCGGAGCTCATGCCGGCCTCCCGCCATGCTTCGTCTACCCCTCTATTCCACAGCCTCACGTTCACGTGCTGGCCCCACAGGTTCTCCCGCTTCATCTTGATCCCCGTGCGGGGGTACTTCCACTCGACCGGCTCGGCGTTGAGCATCACAAACCCGGGAGGAGTACATGCACTGCCGATGACCGTCACTGCGACGATCTGCTGCTCCTCCGTGATCGTAATCGCACCGTACGGCGGATAGTCCAGCTCCACACCATCGCTATCGACCTCAGCCCCCAGGTCCTCCCGCCCGAGCTCGACGACGACATTGGGGTAGTTGAAAGGGGCCCAGTACTGGTAGGTGACCGTGGTCAGCTTCTCCCTGACCTGCGGGGTCTGGTTCTCGTACAGCCGGTTGACCTCACGTTCCTCCTCAGTCCTGGGTAGCTTGCTAGCGGGTTCGGCAAGAAGCCTGTCCGGATTGTAGATAAGCGCGCGGATTTGCTCTTCAGCCATGAATGTGTTCTCCTTCGATCTCGTAGAGACGATGCGCCCGCTGGCTAAATACCGGCCAGCGGTGGGCGTGCTCACAGTACAGCGTCCTGGTCGACCAGAGCCTTCTGCAACGGGCCAATGCCGATCTCACGTGGCGTCTGGTTCGCCGTCGCCGCGAGCCCCGCCGCAACCCCTGCGGCGTGCCCGGTGCACGCAACGGTGGCCCCACAGTGGACAAAGTTCGTGACCGACTTGCCCGTGACCAATAGTCCGTCCACCTCCTTGGGCAGAAGCGCGCGGTAGGGGATCTCGAAACCGCGATGCTTGGAGACGACGTCCCAATCGTGCCCGATGACACGACCCACGATGTCATCGAAGTGGGTCCCCTCGACCAGGTCGTCCATCGTCAGCGTATACTCCACCCCCACACAGCGGCCGAACGCGCTCGACACGTGGGGCGGCGAGTACAGAAATCGCGAGTTCTGGAAACCCGGCATATACTCCCGGTACAACCGATGCGTGAGCCAGTGGACCCGGCGAATGTCGGCCTCTATCTCTGAGAACGAGAGGGGGTCGAGCAGGTCGATCTGCTTGCGCGATCTGCTCCACTGAATAACCAGGCCGTCCCCCTGGTATATGAAGGCCAGATGCCCCTCGGGCGAATCGAGATGCTTGCGTCCCACAACTCTGTACTCTGGGTTCTCCTGGACAGCCTTCCACCGGAGTTGCTGGAAGCCGCTCAGGTTGACGCAGTTGCCGAGCCGGACCATCTCTTCAACCTGATCGATCGGCACTTTGGGGGGATCCTTTTCCCACCGGCCCGCGGCAAGCCACTGGTCCGGATGTTCCCGCATGTAGGCGAGCGTCTCTCCAATGTTCACGTTGCACACGCGCGAATGAGCACCGGCGTAGCCGCCCTGACCCAGGTAGTTGGAGGTACCTGCGTAGACGCCGTCGAGGTCATGGTAGTTCGCATAGGGGGCTCCCGCCCGGGCGGCCACGTCCCCATGCCCGGTTGCGTCGACCACTACCTTCGCCTTCACACCGAAGCGCTGCCCTCGAAACTCTATCAGCACCCCTACGATGCGATTCCCCTCCATCATCACACCGGACATCGTGCTATCAAGAAGCAGCTTTACACCTGCCTCGTCACAGAACTGGTGCAGCGCGAAGCGTAGCGACTGCGGCTCCACCGCTGCGTCCCGCCAGCGGAGAATGCCTTCAATCTTGTGTCGACCAGCCGATCCGTTCCCGATGACCTCAAAGGGTTTTTCCGCCCCCTCAGGCGGGGGAATCTGGCCGGGGACGGTCTGCCACAGGTAATCGCACCCTCCCAGCTCCACCGTCCGCAAAAAGATCTCCCGCGTGATCCCCCCCACTACCCAGTCCAGGTTCTCGTCAATAAACTGCCAGGGCGAGATGGTAAAGACGTCACCAGCCTGACCTCCGAGCCAGCCATCGCGTTCGATGATGACCGCATTGGCACCGACTCGGGTCGCCCCAACTGCTGCCGTCACGCCCGCCGGTCCACCGCCTACCACGACGACGTCTGCCTCCAGGATGACTGGCGTCGTCATCTGGGGTTCAGTCCAAGTTTCTTTCTGTGTCATTTTGCTCCTTTTCTCTTCTTTCAGGCAGTCTTTTACAACTCAAGCGTCCAAGATCACTTTGCGCAAATCCTCCCCGTTCTGCTTCAGCCAGTGATAGAGAATCACAACGTCCGTGCCGATGCAGAAATGGCGCACACCCATGTCGAGGTAATACTTTGCATCATCTACGCTGTTGATCTCAGCCCGCGGTGGCACCCCCGCTTCCAGACAGGTCTCAATCACATAGCGCTCAACTTGCTTGACCTCTGGCGTGTTGCGTGCACCCGGCCGGCCGATGCTTATGGAGTAATCCGTCGGCCCCCACTGGACCATGTCGATCCCCTCCACCGACAGGATTTCCTCCAGATGATCCACGGCGGACTTTTTCTCAATCATCGCGACGATGACGACATCCCTCAGTGCCTGGACGTACTCGGGGCCCCCACCGTAGCCCACGTACGTCATACGGCGCATAGCAGCTCCAAAATAACCCCCATCCTGGGGCGTGTCCGGGCGCACAACGCGCACACACTCACGCATATCCCCGACCGTGTGACAGTCCGCAAACAGGACGCTTTGGAAGCCAGAGCCAATCGCTCGCTGGGCAAGAAAGCGCTTGGGCATCTCGATCTTGATCATCGCTGACATGTCGAACAGCTCAACCGCCCTGCAAAAGTTGTCAAGGGCACACAAGTCGAAGGGGACGTACTCCGCGACAAACTCAACATAGTCGAACATGCCAGTATGCCCGACGACCTCTACAATGGACGGCCAGGTGCTGTGGATGTGGGTGCCGATAGTGGGCTGGCCTGCGTCCAGCAGCTCTCGTAGTCTGTTGCGTTTCACAGTGATTACCTCCAGGTTCGAGTTTGGAATGAAACCAGCTTACTGATGCACATGATCTGTGGGCCGCTGGAGAAGGCTCAAGCAAATGCACCGACAGAGTGCGGGCGCCTTGCAGAGCCCCGACACGCGACGAATGGGACTGGAGAGAACAGTCTTCCCAAAGGCTGCGCGGTGTCACAGAGCTAGCGCGTGGCGACGTGAGGCAATCTCCGCCAGCAGGAGATAATATCCTTTCAAAAAGGCGTTCCTGAAAAGTTGCACTGGCCCGTAGCCTGCAAACTCCTCGACTGACAGTTCATCTTCGTAGTACGCCTTGCGGAAGTCAACGAATTTGTCACACAGTTCGTCAATTACGGACTGCGGCGGTTCAGCGTCGATGCGCGAGACAACCGGACCATCGACCTCCATGAGCTCTTTAGCCGTGCTCCAATTGATCGTGACGTGCACGTCGCCCCCGACCATCTCTGTAAAGTGGTGCAGACCACGTGCGCCACCGCCCAGGAGCGTGGTGCGGTAACCCCGCTCCCTGAGCATGCGGTACTCCTTGCGGGCGATCGTACAGCCAGCCTGATCGATGGCCGCCGGGGAAATCTCGATGCCCTCGCGCTCCGCGGTCTTGCGCAGATACTCGTCAAAGATGCCGCTGATGTGCGTGACAAAGAAAACGGGCCAGTTGCCCGTCCTCCTGGCCGCGCGCTCGTACATCTCGCACATGCGGCTGGCCTGGGCCGTCGAGAACACCTCGGTTGCGCATATGGGGATGTTCTCCTCCACGCACGCCTCGAGCGCCTCCAGCCCGGCCTCTATCACTGGGATCTTGGCCATAAAGTTCTTGCCCAGCGTCCGGTTGCGCAGCGCCGCCCGGATGATGGCCTCCGGGTTCTCATCCACTCGAGGGTCATCCTGCATGGTGACATAGCCAACCACGCCTGAACTCTGCTCGTAGAGCGGGAGGAATCTCTCCATCACCCGCGCAGTCACCCGCCGGTAGACGCGAATGGCTGCCACCTCGTCGTCGTCGCTCTCTCTGATCACATCGTCGATGACACCCCGGATGTAATCAGGATCACTGGCAAACAGTTTTGAGCAATAGGCGGGATTGGTGGTGCAGTTGATCGCCCCCGCCGCTATGGCCCGGTCCATATCTGCTCCGGATGGATTGTTGATCCAGAACCTCGTGGGTGTCTCTGCGGTCACCCGGTAAAAGTACCCTGATGGCATCACGGTCTCCTTTCTGGTAGACTCCGAGGATATCGATCAACACTGATATCTACTGTACATGCCGCTGCACTCCTGTACACGCTTCATCTTTATTGTCCAGGTGCCAGAACTCGGCGCCGTTGTCGTGGAAAATCCGCTTAGTCACCGCCAGAGCCAGCTCGACATCGAAATAGCCACGGTCCACCAGATCGGCCATAACATCGGCGACCAGGTCCTTCGCCAGAGACAACGAGGCATAGCTGTGTTCAAGCATAGAGCTGTGATCGCCCCCCCACGCAAAGATCTTGTTTAGCGGGACGGTCTCGATCCACGCCGTGAGCGCCGCCCGATAGGCCGAGGGCGATATGTGGTGCAGCCAGCAGCCATTGATGTACACATTGGGGAAATACTTGGCCATGAGCCCGGCGTGGACGCACCACGGATAACCCCCATGAAATAGATCGACCCGTAGATCTCCGTGCCTGCGGAACAGCCCTGTCAGCAAGGTCGGACGAGCATCTTCCAGCGTATGTCCCATCCGGGTTTGGATACCAGTATGGATCTGCAGCGGCACGGCGGCCTCCACACACAGCCGGCACAGCCGGTTCACCATGAAGTCCTGATAGATCAACTTCTCTGCCGGTGACGCCGTGAGCAACCCGCGCTCAAAGATTCGGGCGGCGTCGTCCTTCGAAGGATCCGAGTACTCGATGCGCCGATTGTAGGCCAGCCCGGACTTGAAGCCCACTGCCCCCTCCTCGATGCTGCGAAAGAAGAACGCGTCGAAAGCCGCCAACCACTGCGCAAAATCTTTGGTAGAATATCTGCTCAGTATATTGACCAGTCCGCGCCCCTCGTGGATAAAGTGATCTAGGCGGGCCACGTAAAGTATACGGTGATTGCCGAGGTCCATTCGCCGAATTCTGGCGGCCTCGATCTTACCGTCCAGTACGGTAGCAACCACTCCCATTCGGCGGCAAAGTTCTGAGCCCTGTCCCTTGTGCTCCCGGCTGTACTGGCGGATGCGCTCCGAAGCCTCACGCCACCGATTGGAGAAAACATCCTCTTCCGTGATGTCGAACAAGTCGTTCAGTCCTCGCAACAGATATCGGAAGAAGGATGTGCTGCGCACTGTGTCCAGGAATGGACGGAGCGCTTCCCACGCCCTCTCCGCCCCATCGGACATCTGTGGATCGCTCAGATAATCGAAGAGACTTGGATCTTCGGGGCAACCCGCTGCGGCCAGATCCGCCTGTCCGAGATAGTCGAGATATAGATAGGAGGGCAGGTCGAACTCTGGTCCATGGTCCACGCTGAACGACCGCCACGCGTGATCGTGGTGATTGATCACGGGCATGTCCGAGATTGCGTTGGCGATTTCGTCCCGACTATTGCAATTCATTGGATATAATCGAAAACAGGTCACGGAGGAAAGGGCCTGCGATCCGCTGGCTTACGCCTTCAAGCCGCTACCGCAAGACTCGCGCACTATCAACGAGTGCTCGATAGTTACCTTCGCAGGAGGCTGCACCGTGTTAGAGATGATGTCCAACAAGAGCTTGGTAGACTGTACGCCCAGGTCGTAGTAGGACACTCTGACTGTTGTCAACGAAGGAGACAGCGAAGCTGCGGCCGGAATATCCGCACAACCCACAACCGCGACATCCTCGGGCATCCGCAATCCCGCGTCCTTGATCGCCGAATAGGCACCAACGGCCAACAGGTCGCTGGCTGCAAAGATTGCAGTCGGCCGATCTTCCAGGGTCAGGAGCTTGGCCGCTGCCTCGTATCCATATTCCTCATAAAAGTCTTTGGCCCAGCAGACCAGGCTGGGATCTACCTTGATCCCGTGCGCTTCAAGCGACCCACAATACCCCTTGTATCTGTCACTTCCGTGGATGAGGCCACGCGTGGTGATCAGCCCCACCCGCGTGTGCCCCAGTCCGATCAAGTGATTTGTGGCCTCAAGTCCGACCTGCTCGTCGTCTAATACGACGCAGTTGACAGGTCTGTGAGGTAGATACCGCTTAATGACCACGTAGGGAAACCCGGTATTGAAGAACGGGGTCAGATACTCCTCCGCCAGGTTATCTTCCAATCGCATGAGAAAGCCATCATATGATGTTTCGTCCATGATGGTGGAAATAAGCGACTCCATGCCACCATCCGCACAGGCAGAGGCCGGCACGTGGACTACGGAGAAGATGGCATTGTTCTTCCACGTAACCGTCGCGATGCCGGATATCAGGTCGCTGAAAAAGTAGCTTCGTTTGAGCCACTCTGGGTTATCAAAGCCGGCGACAATCAACAGTATCGTTCTGCGGCTCGGGGAAGACACAAAAGTGCCGATGCCGGCCCGGCGGTGTATGAGGCCATCCCGCACCAACTCCTGCAATGCCCTCCGGACAGTCGTGGAGCTGACCCCATACTGCTCGCACAATTGCCGCTCAGAAGGTATCAGTGCACCGGGCTGAAGCTCACCTTCCAAGATATGGCGCCGGAGCGTTTCCTTCAACTGCTGGTATAGGGGTTTGGAAGACAAGTGGTCAACTGGCATTAGACCTTCCTAATATCCTACTAGGCAGGGATGCGTCGCCTTGTGCTGAGCGCTAGAGCGTGCCATTCGCGGACTCTAGCGGAACTGATGGCCCTGAGCATCACGGCCGCAGTGAACGCAATCGCCTGGTCACTTTGCTGGCCCGAGCCTTTTGACCGGCTTACACGCCAGTCTGAAAGTACAGTCGGTCCGGCACACTCGAAACCTAGTGTACTAAGTGTACCATATAAATGATTCTATGTCAAGTACCGAAGTGCTTGACAAATTGTATTTTATATAGTATACTAAGTATACTGGGTATTAAGTATACTAGATTGATGGCATAAAGTGCTGGCTGTAGTCATTATCGTGTTGGCAGAGCTGCCCCATCTCTCAAGAATGAAGAATTCGCTCTTGCGGCCCACAGCATCGGGGCGAGCGATGCTCGCGTAATCTACCGGTATCTTCTCCTCAATGTCATGGCACCTATCATTGTTTCGATGACGTTGGACACTGAAGCGGTCATCGTTATGGAATCAGCGTTGAGCTACCTGGGACTAGGGGTTGTGCCACCCACACCGACCTGGGGTAATATGTTAACTGGCGCTCAGGATGTGATGCAATAGGTACCCTTATTACACACGGGATTTTCATCTTCCTGACATTGGTTTGCGTCAACTTGGTGGGAGATGGGCCGCGTGATGCTCTGGACCTCCTGTCACTGCTCTAGCGCTTTCATCCAGAGCTTGCCCTGCCTCTGAACAAATATCATATACAAGGAGGTGGTGAAAAAGAAGTAAATAGCGATGCTCCAGATTTGGCCGTGTTACAGGCTTACTGGCTCTTTGAGTGCCAGGTCGCTGGCGCTCAGCATGCAGGAGAAAGCACCAAAGGAGGAAAAATGTTTCCCCGTGCAATAAGGTTCACAATCCTCTCCATGTTAGTATTGGCGATCCTCGCTACCGCCTGCGCCCAGCCCACGCCAGAAACGATCGTGGAGAAGGTCGAGACCACCGTGGAGGTCGAGGTCCCCGTTGAGGTGACTAAGGAGGTGCCTGTCGAGGTCTTGGTGACATCCACTCCCTCGATGGAACACGAGCTGACGGTAGCGCTCGGATCACTGCCCAACACGCTGACCGCCAACCTGACGCCTTCGCTCAGTGCCGAGACGGTGATGCGCCAGTTGTTCGACGCGCTGCTCCATTACGACGAGCGAACGGGCGAGTTTGTGCCCTACCTGGCAGAGTCCTGGGAGCTGATCAACGGTGACACCTGGCGTTTCCACCTCAGGAAGGATGTCGTGTTCCACAATGGAGAGCCATTCGATGCCCGCTCTGTAAAGACCACTTTCGATTTCATCATGGACCCGGATGGCCAATCGACGGTCAGGGAGAGGCTCCCTGAGCTGGCGGAGTACACGATCGTCGACGACTATACGGTCGACTTCCGGATGGACCCGCCGGTAGGCGTCTTTCTGTACGGTTTCGACAGGGCCCAGATGCTGCCACCCGAGTACTTTGCCGAAGTGGGACCCGAGGCGTTCGCCGATGCGCCTGTTGGCACCGGCCCGTACAAGTTCAAGGAGTGGCGGAGGGACGACTTTGTGACCCTTGAACGGTTCGACGACTACTGGGGACCGAAGTCAGCCGTCAAGACCGTCACATTCCTGCATAGGCCAGAGGGGGTGACCAGGGTCGCCGCCCTGGAAGCCGGTGAGGTAGATGTCGCGTACCTCCTCCCGCCAGAGGATGTCCCGGCGTTGCTAAACAAGGGGCTCAACGTCTACACGGGTTACATCGGCCAGGCCCTCACGGTTTGGCTCAGCCCCCAAGCCCCGCCGCTGAGAGACCAAAAAGTGCGACAGGCCATCCAATACGCCGTCGATGTGGAAAGCATCTGGAAATCCATCGCCGGTGGTTACGGCCGGCTACTGGATTGCCAGATGGGAGGGCCGGATGGCTTTGGCTACAATCCTGACTTGAAACCATACCCATATGACCCGGACAAGGCGAGGGAACTCTTGGCAGAAGCGGGCTACCCCAACGGCTTCACGGTCACGGGCACTGCCACGATGGGTCGATACTACCGTGACAAGGAGGCCATGCAGGCGATCGTAGGCTATCTGGCGGACGTTGGCATCACGCTGGAGCTCGAGTTCCTCGAGTCTGGCGCCTGGCTGGACAAGCTCAGGGCCGGGAACCTGAATCCGGTCTGGGACTGCGGGATGACGTACGCTGGCCGAGACCCGGGCATGCAACTGGGCACTCGACTCGACTGGCCCGAACAGAACAAGAGCGGAGAGTACGACGACCCGGTGTTCAAGGAGATGTGGTATGAGCAACACACGACCTCGGACCCAGAGACACGACGGAAACTGATCCAAGAACTGCACGTTTATGTGTGTGACCAGGCGTATGGGATCTTCCTATATCAGATCCCGGCCATCTATGGGATCAGTCCGCGCGTACAGGGCCTCGAGTTTGGCACCAGCTACAACATGGAACTCGCCAACGCGGTCATCGCGCCGTAAGTGAGCACACTGCACGTTCCGTAACAGTACCATATCCGGCCGTCTCAGGCCAAGTTTCACAAGGTTGTCGTCGATCGCGGCAAAAAGCCGTAGCCCTGGACCCGGTGGTCTGGGGCTACGGCAGAAGCCTCAACCAAACAATCCCGAAAGTACCGCCTTATGGTTGGCTGGACGAGTAACTGACAGTGAAGTCGGCACTGTGAATACGATCGTGAGAACTGAGTCGGAGAAGAGCAAATGACCCGCTACCTGGTGCGGCGCCTGCGGCTGGCGCTGATTGTGTTATTCAGCGTTTTGACGATGGTGTTTTTTCTGATCCGCGTTTCCGGTGATCCAGCGCTGTATTTCGTGGACGAGTTCGCCACGCCCGAGGAGATCGAACGCGTGAGAGAAGCGCTGGGCTTGAGTGGTCCTCTCCATGTGCAGTACTTGCGCTTCCTACGACAGACCGTCGCCGGTGACTTTGGCACATCCTTCAGGTACGGTTGCCCCGCGCTGAGACTTGTTCTCGAACGCCTGCCGTCGAGCCTGGAATTAGCGGCGGTCGCGTTGACTCTCGGGGTCGTCATTGGCCTGCCTCTCGGGATCTTTGCCGCGGTGAAGAGGGGATCCGTGTACGAGATTCTCGCTACCGTCGGAGCGATCATTGGGGTGACGATGCCCAAGTTCTGGCTGGGCTTACTGCTCATCATCGTTTTCGCTGTCGAGCTCAAGCTCCTGCCCACTTCAGGAAGAGGTTCGGTCCAGCATCTGATACTGCCCGCCTTCACGCTTTCCGCCACGCTGACGGCTCGCCTGGCCCGGCTCAGCCGGTCCAGCATGCTCGAAGTGATGGGCGAGGAGTATATGCGAACCGCGCGGGCGAAGGGTGTCAGAGAGAGATGGGTCATCATCCGGCATGCGTTGCCAAACGCCCTCATTCCCGTCATCACCATGGTGTCTCTGTCCCTACCCAGGCTGATCGGCTCCATGGTGGTAGTTGAAACGCTCTTTGCCTGGCCAGGGATGGGGATGCTGATGATCCAGTCAGTCTACAACCGCGACTACCCGGTTGTGCTGGCCAGCGTGTTTTTCATGTCGCTGGTGACCACGCTCGTGTTTTTGGTCACGGACCTGGTTTACGTGATCCTGGACCCGAGGATTCGATATGAAAGTCGATAGTGAGGAACGGTTATCTCTAGCCAACGCATCGGTGCACCCAGGACGAACGTCCGCGGGGGGGCGATTTCGCATAAAGGCGTGTTTTGGAATCGTCGGTGCTCTCCTCGTCATCGGCGCCGCGCTGTGTGCTGCCCTGGCACCACGGCTGGCACCATGTGATCCCAACAAGATCGATTTAGCCAATCGCTTAGCTCCGCCAACCTTCATGCAGGGCGACTCCCCAGGCGGCCTTCTCGGAAAGGACAGCCTGGGTCGCGACATCCTCAGTCGAACAATCTATGGTGCTCAAGTCTCCATGTTGGTAGGTTTCGTGACTGTGTTCATCAGCAGTATTGTGGGGACCGGTCTGGGGTTGGTCGCTGGATACAAGGGGGGCATCGCGGACGACATCGTGATGGGTGTAGCAGACATCATATACGTCGTCCCTTTCTTGGTCCTGATCATCGCGATCACGGCCCTTGTCGGGGGAGGCACGTTACAACTCATCCTGTATCTGGGGTTTGCCAATTGGATCAGCTTCGCCCGCGTGGTGCGCGGGGAGGCGCTAAGCATTCGGGAGAAAGAGTATGTGCTCGCAGCCCGGGCCTTGGGCGCTAGCGACCTGCGAATCATGTTTCGTCACATTCTGCCCAATGTGTTCGCTCCTGTGATCGTCATCGCAGCTCTGGGTGCCGGGTCCATGATTCTCACCGAGTCAGCGCTGAGCTTCCTGGGCCTGGGAGTCTCGCCCTCCATCCCTAGCTGGGGGCGGATGGTATCGGACGCCCGGGATTATATCAAAGTGTCCTGGTGGCCGGCGGTCTTTCCTGGCCTGGCCATTATGCTGGTCGTGCTCGGGATCAACCTATTTGGCGATTGGCTGCGCGACGTGCTGGACCCCCGACTGAGGATTTGACCCACGAACTAATCTATGGGACAGATATGCCAGTCCATCATGGCGGCGTGTGTGAGAACGGGAGGCACGTCTATGGTATGAAGCTGTAGCGTGAAGCGCCGAGTGAGACGGGCTATCCGTACAAAAAACAACATAGGAGGCAACAGTGAGTACTGATTTCGCAAAAGGTCTCGCAATGTGGTGTGGTCAAGGTGGGTTTCATGTGCAACCCACACTGGATCAGGAGGGAGAAATAATCGCCTTTGTCAAAAAGTGCGCCCAGCACGGCGTTACCAGGCTTTTTCCGGCCTTGATCCGCAGGGACTATTTTCCCCGTTACATCAACTTTGATGACGAGGAGGCATATCGCGGGCCGGTAGTCACCATGAAGGACTTTTATTCCAGGTGGGATCCTTTGAAGGTGCTCGTCGACGCTGCGCACGATGAAGGCATAGAGGCTCACATATACATGAACCTCAACAACCACGGCAGTCGATGGCCCAACTGGGGATCACCGCTGACCAACACTGTTTTCGGTGCACCGATGAAAGTGGGCCTGGCGATCATGGGAACCAGCAAGTTCGCCAGCGATCACCGCGAGTTCTGGAAAAAAGACCGCCTCGGGAGGGATTCGTACCAGATCGCCGGAAACGTGCGGCTCAGCCCGACGTTCGAGCAAGTCCGGGCCTACGAGGTGCAGCAGATTCTAGAATTCGTCGACGAGTGTTCGCCGGATGGGGTGCAGTTAGAGTTGACGCTGGAGCCGGCCGACGAGAACGGAGTAACCATCCTTGGGTATGAAGAACCGGCCCTTCAGGCCTTTGAGCAAGAGTATGGACAGAGCCCGCTGGAGCTTGATAACTCTGACCCGAGATGGATCGACTTTAGGTGTCACTACGTGACGACTTTCGTGCGGGAACTGTGCACCGCGCTAAACCAACTGCCACGTCCACTCCCGCTGACGATATCAGTCATCACAGCCGCTCCATCGGACCCCGGGGGCTATCGAAAGATCTTCCGGGACTGGCCTGCATGGGTGCAGGAAGGTCTGATCGATGCAGTGCATCTGTGGTTCCGCGAATGGATTGATTTGGAAACTCTCCCACAGCAAGTAAAGGATGCCGTAGACCTCATGGCCGGCCGTCGTCCCCTGATTGCTGAGCTGTCGACCTATCATCGGGGGGCGTTAAAGACAGCCGAGTCGCTCAGGGAGGGCGCCAGGCTAGCCCGGGCGGCAGGCGCCGACGCTGTCGCAGTCTATAAATCCGACCCGATAGAAGCGCTGAACCTGTGGTCGGTCGTCGAAGAGATCGGTTGCGCGAACCCCTGACCGATCGTCGTGGAGATCGGCCGTGCCAGGGCGCCTGAGCCGGGGAAGGCGGACGTGGATGGTCGACGCGCCGATTGAATCCAGCAACTTTCCCTGTGGGAGCCTGCCTTCAGGCTCCCACAGGGTCACGTCCGGGGTGAATACGAGTTGAAACGACAAGGAGATCGAATAGGGATGGCGAGAACAACGACAGAAGCAACCGGGACGGTTCAGGGAGACCTGACCTTTGCAGAACTGCACGGGCAATTGCGCCAGGATTTGCCTCTCACCCAAAAGGTAGCCTATTTCCAGACGGGAGGCCACGGCCTGGCTCCCGACTCGGTGATCAAAGTGGTCCACGACACGATGCTTTACCTGAACCACAATGGGGCTGCCGTGCCAGAGGTGAAGCAGGCACTGTCCGAGCGGGAGGGAGCCGTCAGACAGCAACTGGCCGATTTTCTCAACGTCGAGCCCCAGGGAATGGCCTGGACGCCGAACACCTCCCAGGCTATGCAGCGGGTCATTCGCAACGTGCGCTGGCAGTCCGGTGATGAGTTCATCGTCTCCTCGGCGGAGCACGTCAGCGTCAGGGGTGCATGTCGAATTCTGGACGAGCAATACGGTGTCGCGATCAAGACCATACCCGCGGACCAGGGTGACGATGCGCTGTTGGAGGCGCTCACACTGGCGCTGACCGACCGGACCCGTCTGGTGTGCCTGAGCCAGGCGACGACGCTGGATGGGCGCCGCCTGCCTATCGCTGAGGCGGCAGCGATCGCTCACGAACAGGGCGTGCCTGTGATGGTAGACGGGGCCCAGTCCGTGGGCCAGTACCCGGTGGACGTGGCCGCGCTGGGGTGTGATTTCTTCTTTGGATCGGGTCACAAATGGCTGTTGGGACCCAGGGGCCAGGGTTTCCTGTGGATCGCGCCCGAGCGGTTCCCTGGCTTTCGGCCAGATTTCGTCCCCGATGGTTACCCGTGGCTTCTCTGGCGCCAGCCCGGAGACCCCCTGCCACCGGCTACCGCGGCGAGCAGGGTGGAGCAGGGAACGCACGATTATTCCATACGCATTGGCCTGGGCCGGGCTCTGGAGATCTTGACAACTATGGGGCTGGATCGCATCGAGGCATACGTGCATCAGCTCGCTGACACCCTGTTCCAGGAAGTGAGACAATGGGAGGGTGTCAAGATCGTGTCCCCGACAGACCCAGGGCGCGCTTCTGGCCTTGTGGCGCTGACCTTTGATGGCTACGATGAGCCCAATCTGCGCGCGCTGATCGCCAAACTGATGGAAGAGCGGATTGTCGTCAAGTTTCAGCCAGAGTTGACGGCTATGCGTATCTCTATTGCCTCGTTCAACGACGGGGATGAGATACACCGCTTGCTGGAGACGCTGAAGCGGTTCCTGTTCCAGTAAGGGAAAAGGGGGCAAACGTGGAGTACCATTTCGAGGCCCAGGAACCCACAACCGGTTACCAGCTCGTCGCAAGCCCTGCCAACAGTCCCCTCCGATGGCAGACCTTTGGCCTGCTGCGCCTGCCAGGCCAGGGGGAAAGCCACGAAGGGACCCTGGGCGATGAGGAAGCCGTCATCACCCTTCTCTTCGGTCGGGGGAGAGTGGAGATTGAGGAGCGATCAGGCCGCTATCAGGCCTATGATATCGGACCTCGCCGGGATCCTTTTTTGGATCGGGCCACGGTGGTCTATCTTCCGCCAGGCACAAGATACCGCGTGACTTCGGCGGCACCGAACCTGCAACTGGCCATGCACCGGGCACCGGCTGTGGAAGATAGTTCCGCTTTCCTCATAGAACCCCACACGCTCACATCCACATCCACCGGTGCGCATAACTGGCGGCGAGATGTGTGCGTCTGCGTGACGCCGGATATGCCCGTGCAACGATTCATCGTCGGCGAGACCATCAACCCGCCTGGGAACTGGTCCAGCTACCCGCCTCACAAGCACGACGAGCCAGCGCCTCCTCACGAGGCCCCCTATGAAGAGGTATACTACTTCCTGTTCAAGCCGGCGCAGGGGTTTGGCTTCATCCGGCTGTACGACCCACCCCATCGCGAGAACCGGATGGAGGAGGCGTTTGCGCTCCAACACGGAGATACGGTTGTGCTCCCGCGTGGCTACCATCCAGTGACTGTGGCGCCGGGGTATCAGCTCTACTACCTGTTTGCGTTGGTGGGCGAATCCCGCGAGTACGCCGCCTGGAGTGACGATCCTGACCACGGATGGGTCCGTGCTTGTGAGCCGCTATTCAGAGAATAGAGTGCATGGGAAAGACAGCAGGAAGCGGAGGCATTCAATGAATCCAGCGACTATAGAGGGCGTTATCGTCCCGATCATCACACCGATCGACGAAGGGGAACGGGTGGACGAGCCCGCGATGCGCAGGGCGGTGAACCACCTCCTCGGAGCGGGAGTGCACGCCATCTTTGTTATGGGCACCACGGGGGAGTGTACCTCGCTGACCGAAAGAGAGTGGAGACGGGGGATCGAAATTGTCATCGACGAGGTGGATGGGATGGCGCCTGTGTTGGCGGGCGTGTCGGCCCCTGCGACGCACATCGCCATCCAGCGCCTGCATCAAGTCCAGCGCCTGAGAGCCGATGCGGCTGTGGCGACCCTTCCCTACTACTTTCCCCTGGGCGAAGAAGAGATGGTCAATCACTATCGGGGGCTGGCGGAGGCGACCTCCATTCCCATCTATGGGTACAATATGCCACTCACCAAGATGGTTTTCACCGAGAGAATGGTCCGCGAGTTGGTCGCTCTGGAGCCCATCGTCGGTCTCAAAGACAGCTCCAACAACTTTACCTTGTTTCAAAAACTCGTTGCCCGCTTCGATACCGACGCCTTTAGCATCTTCCAGGGCAACGGAACGATGCTTGCCCATAGCCTCTTTGCCGGGGCCAGCGGCGGCGTTCTTGGCCTGGGTAACATCGCCCCTCGACTGTGTGTCGAGCTGTACGAAGCCTGCAGGGGACACGAATACGAAAAAGCCTACACGCTGCAGCGCGAACTGGTCTCCCTGCACTATCTAAACCGTCTCACCCCCAGCTCAGTGCCGGTGATCAAGTATGCGACGAGTCTGCTCGGTCTGGGAAGTGACCGAGCCACAAAGCCATTCAAGCCGCTGAGGCCGGAATTGAAGGAATTCGTGCGGTCCAAACTGCACGAACTGGACATTCTGTGAAAAGAAACCAGGGTCAGGCGCGATGAAGATAAGCTGTTGCTGGATGTATGCAATCGGCAAGTATGGGTTTCCCCCCAGCCTGGAGCAAATGCTGCAAGCAATCCAGGAGATGGCCGATTTGGGATTCGAGCATATCGAGTTGGAGGGAGTCGGCTTTCAGAATCTCCAGGAGGTAGTCGACAATCGGGAGCGACTCAAGCAGGCATGCCAGAGGGCCGGCGTGCAAGTGGCCAATTTCGCCCCCCTGCTGCCAGAGATCATCTCTATGGACGAGGAAGTAGCGGCGCGGGCCATGGCCCTCTTTGAGCAAGGTGTGAAGACAGCAGCCTATCTGGGTGCGCCCTCTGTCTGGAGTGACAGCTACGTCCCACCCCTGGAGTTGGTGGGTGGGAAACCACTGACCCAGGAACTGACGTACGGCCAGGAGTACCGGGTGCGGATACCGGAACAGTTTGATTGGAATCGGTTTTGGGCTCATTTCGTGCGTGTCGTGCGCCGCTGCAATCAGGTTGCCAAGGATAACGGCGTCCAACTCCTGGTAGAACCCCGAGTGGGTGAGGTAACTTCCAACAGCGATGCGCTCCTGCGATTGATAGAGGCAGTTGACGACGAGAACCTGGGCGTTATTCTCGACACCGCCCATCAACACGCGCAAAAGGAGATGCTGCCGCTCAGCGTGGAGAAGCTGGGGAAACACATCCGGTACGTCCATATTGCCGACAACGATGGGCGCGTCAACCGGCATCTGGAACCTGGAGCGGGCACTATCGACTGGGATGGCGTCTTCCTGGCGCTGAAGAGGCAAGGGTATGATGGTTACTATGCCATCGATCTGGAAAAGCTGCCCCAACTAGAGTGCAAGTTCCTGGAGAGTAAGCGGTTCCTGGAGACCTATGCCACACGGCTGGCCCTGTGAAAGGCTGCGGCCAAAGGAAGGGGTGGGAGCGTGAGCCGGGGGCTGCTTTCACCCGTCGCCGAGGCCATCCTGCGCACGATAGACGCCCAGAGGGAGGAGATTGTCTCCTTCACCCGCGATCTGCTGCGCATTCCCAGTGTGAACTCGCCACCTACAGGCGAAGAGAGACGGGCGCAGGAATTCCTGGCCCGCCAGTTCCGGGACCTGGGCCTGGAGCCTGATCTGTTCTATCTCGATCAACTCCCGAGGCTCGAGCAGCACGCCGCCTACCGGGTCGGGGGAAGCGTGGAGATTCCGAGGGATTACCACGACAGGCCCAATCTGGTGTGCGTGTGGAAAGGACAGGGCCGCGGCCATTCTCTCGTCGTAACGGGCCACGTCGACGTGGTGCCGCCAGGCCACCTAATCCACTGGAAGCACGATCCCTGGAGAGCTGCGTTGGAGCGGGGAAGGATCTATGCACGGGGAGCGGTCGACGATAAGGGTTCCCTGGCAGCGATGACCATGGCGGTGACCTGCCTGAGAGAGGCCGGCGTATCTCTGGAAGGGGATCTGATCCTGCAGAGTTTCGTGGACGAAGAGTATGGAGGTGGGAATGGTGCCCTGGCTACGCTGGTGCGTGGCTACACAGCAGAGGCCGTGCTTATGCTGGAGCCGACAGACCTGGCCATATGTCCCGCCACCTATGGGTGCCAGAGCCTGAGGGTATCCGTGCACGGGCAGGCTGCCCACCCAATCGAACGCTGGAAGGGCGTGGACACTGTGGGCCTGGCGGTCCAGGTGTACCAGACTCTCCTCGATCTGGAATCGCGCCGCGGGAGTAAGGCGCGCACCCTGCCCCTCTTTGGGGAGCGAGAGATACCCGCCCCACTGGTTGTGCGCCGTTTCGAGGCCCTCACGTCGGGGGGCGGAGCCATGCCTGATCTTTGCGACATAGAGGTCTGGATGACAGCTCTGCCGGGGGAGACACAGGACTCTCTCCTTTCGCAGATGAGAGAGCACCTGGCCAATGCCCTGGATAGCCCGTGGCTGCGCAGCCATCCTCCAGACGTGCGCCCCATCGGGCGCTTCCTCGAGTCCACGAGCCTGCCAATTGAGCACAAGTTTGTGCGCACTGTGCGCGAGGCCCACCGCATGGCCCTCGGCGACGAGCCACGCATGGCGGTCGGCACCTCCGGGGATGGCTACGTATACGCAAACTATGGGGCTATGCCCGTGATCGAAATGGGGCCAGGGCCGGTGCACCGGGCTCACGCCCCGGATGAATACATCGCCGTGGACGAACTCATGGCGGCGACCAAGGTCATCGCCCTCACCATCGCCCACTGGTGTGGCGGTCTGACCGACTGAGCATCCCAGCGAAACCCGGCCCCCATTTGACGGGTTACAGAAAGGAAACGTTTGTGAGTACCCAACCACCCAAATCGGTCGAGATAACCGATGTGCGGCACATCAAGGTCCACGGCAGCAAGGACACCTACTGCGGCCACCCCAGGCAGGGTGGTATCTTGAACTTTGGCAGCGGTGAACTGGCGGTGATCCACAACCACGCCCCCTGTGCCTACAAGAAGCCAGAGGACGTGTATCACGACGAGTTCGGCTACCACGGCAGGTCGGTGGTGCTCCTGCAGCGATCGCTGGACAACGGCGAAACCTGGCCAGAGGAGCTCAACGTCCAGATTTGGGCCGAGGAAGCTTCCCTGGAAGAGCGGCGTCGGCACCTCTTCCCCGAAGAGCACACCCGCCAGCAGATCGACATGGCCTGTCCAGCGTCGGTATTCTTCTTCGGACGCAGTTGGTGTGGCGAGGAACAACCGGACGGGAGCCACCGGTTGATCTGCTTTGCGCTGCGCTCGGCCGACAAGGGCCGGACCTGGGAGGATGTCCCGACCGTCATCCCGCCTCCCCCGCACCTGGAGGTCGTCCACAAAGACAACCATCCCGTCGTTCGCATGCCCGACGGGTCCTTCCTGGGGGCAATGAGTGGCGGGGGAGGCAGCGTTCCAGGTCAGGTTCTGCTGTACGGGTCGGACGACGATGGGCTGACGTGGGAATACCTGGCCGAGATCGCCCGCGATCCAACCGGGGATGGCCGTCCCACCTATGCCGGACTCTTGTTGCTGCCCAGCGGACGGCTGCTGTGCTTTGTGGTCCAAATCGGTGGTCAGGGGAACTTTGTCGGCATGAATTACTCCGACGACGGTGGGTATAGTTGGAGCCAAGTGGTCCCCATCGTCCGGTGGGGCCAGTCGCCCTGGCGCTCAAGGCAAGAGGCCGGGCCGCGTGAGGCGAGGGAACAGGCCAACAGCGGTGGCGCCTGGGCGCTGTGGCGGGATCGACCTTGGAAACTCTATCGCTCCCCCTGGCCCCTGCTCCTGCGCGACGGTCGCATCCTGGTGCTGTTTACCCGCCGGAAACCGCCCTACGGCATCGGTGGCCTGGTTAGCGAGGATGCGGGACAGACCTGGAGCCGTGAGTTTGTGATCCGCCACGATGCCAGCACCCCGGATATCGGTTACCCGGTGGCGACAGAGCTGGGGGATGGACGGATCTTTGCCGCTTACTATTACACGCTGGAAGACGGCAGTCGATTCGGAGGGGCACGTTTCATCGCCGGCAGCTTTTTCAGGATCAAGGGGTAAACCGGAGGCACTTGGCTGTTACACCCAGGGCACCGCGCCCCGAGAGTCCAATCACACGAGGAGATTTCGACACCATGACGTTCAGGATCCAGAATACGTGGCCCTATCTGACCCAGGAAGCGCTGGATCACCTCGCAGAGAACGGTTGCCAGATAAGCTATCGCAGATGGGCGGGCCTCTCTGAAGACGAGATTTGCCGGGAGATCCGGGGGCTGGACGCAGTCATTGCCGGAGGGGAACAGTACACCCGCAGGGTGTTTGAATCCGCGGACAGGCTCAAGATCGTCGCCCGCGTAGGCGCGGGCTTTGATCACGTCGACGTGACGGCGGCCACCGAGTGTGGCGTCTGGGTGACCAACACCCCTGGCGCCAACAGCCCGGCCGTGGCTGAATTCACCATCGCTGTGATCCTGAGTTTGCTGCGCAATATCCACGGTATGGCCCAAGACATGAAGCGCGGACTGTGGCAGAGGTTCTGTGGCCGGGAACTTGGTGAGATGACTCTGGGCATCGTTGGTGCCGGCTCCATTGGTCGGAAAGTCATCAAGAGAGCCAAAGGCTTCGGGACCAGAATCCTGGCCAACGACATCGCTCCGGACTATGGCTTCGCTGCCGAGTGGCAGTTTAAGTACGTGCCGCTTGAAGAGTTGATGGCCCACTCCGACGTCGTCAGCCTTCACGTCCCACTCGATGAGAGCACCAAGGGGTTCATCGACGCACGCAGGTTAAGACTGATGAAGAAGAGAGCCTATTTGGTCAACACCAGCCGGGCCCCGGTAGTGGATAGGGTAGCCCTGCTAGAGTTGCTGCAGTCGGGGAAGATCGCAGGCGCTGCGCTCGATGTTCACGATCCGGTGCCATGCGCGCCGGACGACCCCCTGGTGCTACTAGATAACGTCCTCGCCACGCCCTGGTCAGCCTTCAATACAGAGGCATCTATTGCCAGGATGTCCATCACCGCGGCCAGGGAGGTGATAGCGGTTCTGCAGGGGCAAGTTCCCAGGTACCCTGTGAACAAAGTGGCTGGACCAGGACACACCTGATGGGGCACCGGTACCTGATATTTGCAGCTCGGCGACAAGGAGACCGTTGAGATGAGCAAGATAGACAAGATCTTTTACGATGAGCTCACCTGGCCGGAGGTCAAGGAGATCGTCTCGCAGCAATGGGTACCCTTGCTCCCTGTAGGCTCTGTCGGGGCACACGGGCCTCATGCCCCTCTCAAGACAGACTGCGTAGGCCCGCTTGAGGTGTGCAGGTTGGCAGCCAACCTGGTGCAGGGGGAGGCCATCGTTCTACCCCCGGTCAACTACGGCTTCGAAGGGTTCCATACCAATTTCCCCGGCACCATCAGCATAACCGAACAGAATTTGATCGGCTACGTGGCCGACGTCCTGTTCAGCTTGGCCCATCACGGTTTCAAGAAGATCGTCATCGTGAACGGACATGGGGGCAATCCACCGTTTCTCAACTTGGCTATGAGGCGCCTCAACCTCAAGATGTATCCCAAAACTGTGGCCTGTGTGATTACGTGGTGGGACCTTATCCCACAGGAGGATTTGAACAGGCTCTCAGAGTCCGAGTTCGGCGGCATGCGCCACGCTGGCGAACTGGAGACCTCGATTATGCTGCATACGGACCCCGACATCGTGCAGATGGATAAGGCGGTCAAGGAACTGTGGGATGGCGACCTCAGATGTAGCGGGGAAACAACGGCGGGCATGTCGAGGGCGGGAGGGACGCCTGTGGGGCCTGCGATGTACGTCGGGTGGATGGGAGGCAGGGGCGGTCACGACAGTGGAATCATGGGCGATCCCACGGTAGCGACAGCAGAGAAGGGCAGGAAGTGGCTGACCATCGCTGCAGAGAATCTGGCCCAGTTTATCCTTGACTGGAAGGAGATGCCAATACACCCACCAGTGGACCATCACTAGTGGCGCAGTGCAACGTTGTCCGGTGAATGATCCTAGGTCAGCCTCGTCGTGGATTCAACATCAGGTTGTAGTTAGGCCTTGGTGACACGCCTGCCGTCGGTGATGGTGAAATGAGGTCACTCCGCCCACGATATGGATTTGGGTTGATTGTCTACAGGCAGCTTTTTGTGGAAACCCTGTGCGCCTCCCGATCGCGCACGGAGCGGCGCACGAAGCGCTCGATGCCCTCCAGCACCCAGCGGGGCGAAAGGTGGGCCTCGTCGACCAGCTCGTCCAACCTACCCCCCGTGCGCCAGCGATTGTCCCAGTCGGCCGACAGCGCGTACTCCTCGGCCACCCTGTTGAACAGCCAGTCGTGCATCAGCCAGCGCGCCTGGGTGGTGATGACGGTCGAATCGGCCCGGTCATCGGGCGAGAGCACCCCTCGGCGGTATTCCTCCGGCTGGAGGGCGAACAACTGCGGGCTGGTGGCGCACACGATCTTCACGTTCAGCCCCCGCTCGCCCAGCTCCGGCAGAATCTTGACGATAGACGCCATAGCGCTGGTCCCCTGCACGATCAGCGTGCCGCCGCGCGGCCGGTCGGGGCGGTAGTCGCGCACCACGTACGCGCCGCGCGCGGCCTCGAAATGCGAGGGCATCCCCAGCTTCTCGCGGTCCGGCACCTCGATCGGTGGGCGGGTCAGGTGCAGGGCGACGATGGGCACATCCTGCTTGAGCGCCGCGCCCAGCAG
>Ga0180433_10003042_pt1 | contig 25080 bp, 21 predicted proteins | sample SS_ome_8_FD_132980 | JGI IMG/M metagenome (GOLD analysis project Ga0180433, IMG submission 132980) | Hypersaline lake sediment archaeal communities from the Salton Sea, California, USA - SS_1_D_1 metaG | ecosystem: Environmental > Aquatic > Non-marine Saline and Alkaline > Hypersaline >... | reverse complement strand
GTATTATCTCCCGCATAGAGAGCGATCTTCATATCTTTCTCAGAATCAACAGCGATTTCTCCACCATTTTCCACTAACGCGACTTGTGCTGGATTAGGATTTGATGACGATTTGGTTTTCATAACTTCAAGCATGAGATCGGCAAATGCTCCTGCTACAGTAGCCATTGGTCCAACATCGCAGACAAACGCTCCCTTAGCCATTAGATTAATAATCTTGGATTCACTTTCTACTTTTATAGGGGAAAAAGTCGTCTGAAATTCGTTATGTGTTTGTATATAGCGTTCTAAAATTGCCCGATCAGAATAAAATTCTTTTTTCGCAGCTGCAATTGCTTTTTTCGATTCTGAAATGATGGTTATATCCGATTCTTTTTCGGTAAAATGGGATTTATAGAGGGTCAAACTTAATCGCTTTACGCAGTCTTTATAACTTAAACAGTGAGATTTATATTTAAATAAATATAAATATCGTAGATATTATTATTTATGCAAAACGTCTATAAGAATCATATATGAACCAAATAAATTATGATGATATTATCTCCCAATTAAAAAAAGAACTCAATTCCGAATGCGCAATTGCAAATCGTTATGGAATTATATTGGGATCTAAAATTAAAGAATTTGCGAAAGGAAAGGTTATTCCTCAGAAGATTCTCTCACTCATCTCAAATTCACAAGACATTGCAAAAGAACTCAATCTCAATCGCATAAATTCGTTTGCTATTGAAGCACAAGAGTATAATTATTTGTTCACATTTAATGATGAATTAATCCTCATCTCAAAAGTAGATTTAGATGTAAATTTGGCTAAATATATGCCGAGTATCAGTGTTTTTTTGAAGAAACTCAGTGAGAGTACAAAGGATATTGAAATAAATGAGTTCTCCGTATTTGACTTCTCCAAGGAAATTAGTAAAATTCAAGAGACTCTTGAAGAGGAGAAAGGAAGGGACAAAAAATATTCCGTTATAAAAGATTTGGTTAAATATATTTCAGATTAACATTAATAGGGTTGAGGTACAATTTTAAGGCAAGTGTATATCTATAAAGGTAATGAATTACTCTATTATCGGCATTTTGGCAAAGCGCTAAAGCCAGATGTATTCGATTCCTTAGTCAAGGACTTAATGCAAGATGCTTTTAGTAAGGGTGGGAATAAGGTTGAGTATCATGATTATTATAAATATCGAATCTCATACATTTCAGTTACGGATTTTCAATTAATGTTTTTATTTGTAACTGGACTTACTGATAATTTTGACAATATTAAAAAAGAACTAACCAAGTGTAAAAAGGAGTTTTTGAATTTATTTGAAGATATCATTCAGCATAAGTATGACTCTAAAACTTTTGAAGTCTTTGATCCCACTATTGATTCTATACATCGAAATTTGCGTCCCAAAATTTCGTTAGTAGGTTTTTCAGGAGTAGGAAAAACAACTATTACTCGTTTGATTAAGGCTGAGGAAATTCCCATGCAACATATTCCAACCATCACAGGAGATATCGCAACTATTAAGATTGGTAAATTACACTTCCACCTTTGGGATTTTGCCGGGCAAGAACAATTTAGTTATCTGTGGAATAATTTTATCAAAGGGAGTGATGCTGTTCTTTTAATAACTGATTCTTCCTTAGAAAATGTAGAAAAAAGTAAATTTTTCTTAGAGCTTATTAAAGAACAAGCTCCAAACGCCCATACGGCCATTATCGGTAATAAACAAGATCTAGAGGAGGCAATGAAACCAGAACAGATTGAGAAAATTCTTGGATTAAAAACGTATTCCATGATTGCAAAAAATCCTGATAATCGTGATAGAATGATCCAGATTGTGGCGGATATATTAGAAATGAGTGCTGAAGTTTCCCCTCTCCTCAAACCATTATTAGAAAGAGATACTTATATAGAGGAAGCTACACAAGCTTTACAAAATGCGGAGTTTGATAAATCTGCTCAGCTTTTTGAAAAAATAAGCGATTTATGTATAGAATTAGGTGATGATTCCCTAGGGCGGGAATTTTATGAAAAAGCCCAAAAAATCCGTTCAATGCTGGAAAAAGCAACTTCAGCTATTCCTGAAGCGACGACAAAAGAAGAACCAAAAATAGAGGAACCCAAAAAGATAGAAGAGAAACCAAAAATAGAAGAAGAGAAGAAAACTGAAAAAGAATTTACGCCAGAAAAAGAACTCCCTCAGCCCCCTGTTAAAGAAGAAAAAGAAATAGAATCAAGTGTTATAGAAGAAGAAGTAGGGCAAGAAGATAAGGCAGCTACTAAACTTAAACCCGTGAAAGTACCCACTCCTCCCCCACCCCCTCCAAAACCACCTGTAAAATCCGAAGCCAAACAATTATCAGAAGAAGTTAAGAAGGAAGAAGAGAAGCAAATCTCTCCTGAAAAACTTGAGGAGCCAACTTCATTAGTTAAAGAAAGTACATTTAAAAAAATCGATAGTGCAATCGAGGAAAGTAATGAAGCAGTAAAGGAAATGCAAGTGCCAAAAGCCCCTCAAAAGATGGGTTTGGAATTAAATCCGGAGGATTTTATGGTAAAACAACGTCCTAAAACGGTCACTGAAGTCCCGAAAGATGCAAAACATAAATTAAAAACCTCACCGTATGCCCATGTCAGTAATACGGTAAAAGGCAAAACACCAGTTCCTGTAAATCCTGTGAATATGATAAAACCAAAATCATTCATCCCACCAAAACCCCAAGGACAACAAGCAGCTAAACCAAGCATGAAAGAACCTCAACCTCCCCAAAAAGAGAAGTTAAAAACGCCTTTTGCTTCTAAGAGCTCTTCAAAACCTCCAACACCGGTTTCAAAACCAGTTCTACCAACATCACCTCTCGAATCAATAAAAACTCCTCCAAAAGTAGCTTCGAAGCCTTCTGACATACCTATGCAAGTAAATCCAATGAGCAAACCCGTACCCATAACTCCTGAGCCTAAAATAAGTTCAGAGCCCCTTAAAGAAACCCAACCGCAAGTTGTTGACTCACAAATAGAAAAAACTAAGATAGATTCTAACCAAAAATCTGCGCTTGAAAAATCCTTGATGGATTTAAAAGTAAAAAAAGCAAATATTTCAAAAATGGCATTAGATTTAGATATGAAAGAATTAACTGGAGAAATTACACCCGAAGAACTCGAAGAAAAGAAAACTAAACTGGAAAAAATTGAGGGAAATATCAATAAACAAATTCAAGATATTCAAGAGATGTTAAAATAACTCTTTTTATTACCTTTAATTTAAGAAAGAAGAAATTAAGGTAGAAATTATTTATGCGATACTACTTTAAATCAATTTAAGGCTACGCTTTTACCACTCAACTGAGGTGTAAGTGATGAATCTGGTTATTATGAAATTTGGAGGAAGTTGCTTAGTAAATAATCATGCTTTTAACAAGATCATTGAAATTTCACAACTTTATCGAAATGAACAGAAGATCTATATTAGTTCTGCTTTTAATGGAGTGACTGATATCCTTTTAAAAATGGCTAAACGAGTTTCTCAATCAATGGAGATTGATAGTGATATGGCTCTATTAGAAAAACGTCATTTTGATATTATTGAACAAATCTTTCAAGAAGAAAGCGATTTTTATTTTAATGCGAAGGATTGGGTTGATGAGAATTTAAGTACCTTAGAGGAAATTTTTGCGGATATTGAAGAATTCGGTTTTGAGCCTTATTATCAAGACAAAATAATTAGTTACGGAGAAATTTTGTCTACATATATTTTAAACCAATTTTTACTCAGTAAAGGATATGATTCCATTTATATTCCCGCCAATGAAATCATCATTACGAATGATGAATTTACTAATGCTTATCCCTACTTTGATTTGACCAGCTCACGTGTAATGAAACATATTGCTCCTCTTTTAGACAAACCAAATAAAAACTTAATAATCTGCATTACGGGATTTATTGGGAGAAATAAAATTGGTTACACTACTACTTTAGGAAGGGGGGGATCTGACTATACCGCAACGATCTTAGCACGTTCTCTTTCAGAAATTGGAATCTCTCAAGAAATAAAAGTAATTTTATGGAAAGATGTGGATGGTATTTTAGCAATAGATCCTGAATTTGTACCGAAGTCATCTCTGATACGATATTTAGATTATGATGAAGCGAAACATATCGCCAATTTTGGAGCAAAAGTACTTCATCCTAAGTGTTTAGAAGCTATTGAAAAGCTCAATATCCCCTTAGAGATTCGAAATTTCAATAGGCCCACTGAACGAGATAAGTTTACGACAATCTCTCCTAAATCTGATAAAAATCAGATAAAGGGAATTTCTACAGTACAAGATGGCATTATTATAACAATTACTTCAGGAAGTTTAGTAGATATGCCTGGAATCTTAGCTAAGATCTTTAAAGTGATCAGTAAAAGTAATATAAGTGTTTCTTTAGTAGCCCAGAGTGCTACCGAAATTAGCACTTCATTTATTGTGAAAAAAGAAGATGCCGAGATGGCTATAAATTCATTAAAACAGTCAGAATACTTCTCTGAATTTTTCGAGATTAAATCTGAGGAAGTGGCAATCATTAATATCACTGGAGCAAGGGTATTAGATAATGAGACTAAGGTAAAGATATTTCAAGCATTTGCAAAAAAAGATATTCAAGTGAAAGCATTATCACAAAGTACAGACGAGATCAATTTTTCGATCGTTATTCAAAAACATAGTTTAATGAATGCCGTAACCGTACTTCATGATGATTTATGTGAAGAATTTGAATCTGTAAAATGCGAAGATAATATGAATTAATAATAAAGTATCTCAACTAGTTGTAAATAAAGTAAAAATATGAGCTTTATATTAGCTAGCTTCTAAGGAGTGCGAGAATCAATTATCCGTCGAGTTAACTCTGAGAAAGCCTCATCAACGTGAACTCCTGTTTTTGCTGAGGTCTCAATATAAATGCTTCCCTCTTTCTTAGCAAAAGCTTCGGCTTCCTTCCTATCTATCACTACTCCGACATCCTCTATCAGATCCACTTTATTCCCAATAAGTACGAAAGGAATATTTTCTCCAGCAAATTGTCGTATTTCTGTAAGCCACTTTCGTGTTTCAGTATATGTTTGTTCACGAGTTAAATCAAATACCAATAAAGCTCCTGCTGCACCCTTGTAGAAGGTTGAACGGATAAATTCAAATCTTTGTTGCCCTCCGATATCCCAAATAGAAAGTGTTGCGATTTCACCGGGGCGAAATTCCACATCTTTGGTGAGAATATCCACTCCTACTGTGAGCTTATAATTTGCAGCAAAGCGATTCTTGATAAATCGCTGCACTAAGCTTGTTTTTCCAACCGCAGCTGCACCAGTAAGCAATACTTTTAATTTAAAACTTGACATAGGGGACTTCTACCTTGATAAATAGTCTTGTGATCAATAAAAAATTTCGTTGTATATTATGTTATTGTATATAATTTATTTAATTCTTTTTAAAAATTTAATATATTTATTTCTTAAATACTTTTACATAAAAAGGGATATATTACAAACGTTTGTGTCCAAAGATGCTATTTTTGCATATAACCTATTAATAAGTAAGAAAATAAGGGGATAACTTATTTGATTTTGAAAGAAAGAACGGGTAATTCACTAATATCGTTTTGGAATGTGGTTATAGTCTTCCAAACTTGGAAAAAGGTCTAAGTTCATGTGAGGAAAATACATTGCATTAGCAAATTCCTTTTGAAAATTTTGTTCTACCGCAATCTCAACATAATGAGTACGTAGTAATAGGTCATGAGCTTTTTTGCGTAAATTAATATCCAATAAAGCATTTTGCGCACCGATTCCAGCTGCGTTACCTATTTGAAATATAAATTCATTTGGGATATCTGGAATCATCCCAATAAATTTAGCATTTTCTTTGTTGATGTAACTGCCAAATGCTCCTGCAAGAAATATTTGGGAAATTTTGCTTTTATAATTGTGTTCACGTTCAAGATAGTGGAGGATCATTCTTGCTCCAGAGAAAAATGCTCCTTTTGCCATTTGAATTTCTCTAATATCTTTTTGAGAAATGGTGATGGGGTAATTTATCATTTCTGAAGGTGGGGTTATCAAAAACTCCATTCCTCTTTCAGTTTTCAAAAATTTATCATTGCGAAATAAGGATTTATTAAAAGAACCATTTCGCGAGATGATATTTGCTTTTAGCATTTCAGCGACGCAATCGATTAACCCTGAGCCGCAAATTCCTATAGGGGGTTTATTTTTAATAGTAGTGTAAGAGACTTCTAAAGTTTTGGGATCTATGGTGATTCTGTCAATCGCTCCGGAAGCAGCCCGCATACCATGGACAATATGCGCTCCTTCTAGTGCTGAGCCCGCCGCACAAGAGCCTGTGGCTAATATATTTTTATTCCCAATTATCAACTCTCCATTGGTTCCTACATCAATGGCTAAAGTAAATGCATCCTCTCGATCTATTTCTGAAGAAAGCATGACTCCAATCGTGTCTGCTCCAACATAACCTGCGATAAGTGGCAATAAGAAAATATTTCCTTGCTTAGAAATACCAAGATTTAAACTTTCGGCTCTTAAATTCATAGCTTGTTGGATCACAGGAACATAAGGGCTTAAACCGATATATTTCGGGGTGATATTAAGAAAAAAATGGTGCATAACGGAATTTCCAACAATCGTAGCCTCATAGATATGTGAAGCATTAATTTTGGCTTTTTTACATACTTTTTGAATAAGATCATTAAGAACATTCATTAATGTAGAATTAAGTTCGGTGAGACCATTTTCATTCTCACTTATATAAGTGATACGTGAGACCACATCTTCTCCAAATGAGGTCTGAGGATTTAAACACGATGCTACTGAATAAGTTTTTCCATTATCGAGATTGATCAGGTATACCACAATGGTTGTTGTTCCAATATCAATTGCTATCCCGAAGTTCGCATCCACTGTATTACCTGATTCACAATCGATGAGCCTATGATTATTTAATAAGGTAATAGTGATCTCATGATCATTTTCTCTCAAGATCTTCGGTATTCTGGCTAACAATTTATGATCTATAGTAAGCGAATTAGTATCGTAGGTTTTTTCATTTTTTTTTAAAGCGATCTGAATTCGATCCAGATCAGAGAGCGGTTTTTCTAAGTTAGGTTTTTCCACCTGAAGAAAATATTTTTTAATATTTGGTCTTAAGTGAACCCCTTTATTTATTCCAGAAGTAAGGATTTTAAAGTCTTCAAAAAGCAAATCTTCGGTCAAAATCACTCGAAAATGGGGAGGATCTTGCTCTTTGAGAGCAACCAAAGAGGTTTTGTCTACTCGAGTTTGACAAGCTAAACGCCATCCATTTTTAAGCTCTTCTGTTGAGAAAGTGGCTAATTCTAGTTGAGTAGGAGGAATGAGGGCTTTTTGACCCTTTTGAAACCGTATCCTACATTTTCCGCAAGTACCAAGTCCTCCACATAACGATCGAATATATATTCCAGAATTAAGTAACAGTTCATAAAAGTTCTTATCGGGAGAAATGAATGTTCTACGCGATAATGGCTCAAAATCTACAATAATTTTAGTATCTTTACTACCCATATTTACCCTATGTTTTCCGCGAATAATTTTACATTAAAGGTAAGTATTTAAATATAAAAAGTTTAATTAAGAAATCGGTTTCATTAAATGTAAGTATAATGTACTTTTATCCAAATAAAAGGTTATAAGATTATTTTAAACTCGATATGAGGTTACTATAGTATGCAAAATAAGGAACAATTCGCTGAAAAAGCATTAAAATTGCTAGGAGAGGCACAAGCATTTGAAGAAAATGGGGATATTCAACGAGCAATAGAATTTTATCAAGAATCCGCAGATTATCTAAAGAATAGTGGGGTGTTGATGGAGAGAGTGGGCGATATTTACACCCGTATCGAACAATTAAAACAATATCAGAAGGAGCAAATATTATACGAAAAAGCTCAGAAAGATGCGGAAGTTGAAAAGATCCAAGAAGAGGCTTTCGCACTATTAGATGGAGCGAGCAAGTCGGAAGCGAAGGAGTTATTTGAGAATGCCATTCAACAATATGAAAGCGCAATAAAGTTACTAACTAAAGCTGGTTGGATGGAACCTCAAATACAAAACCTTCGAATGAAGATTTCCCAGATAAGAGAAAAAATGGAGAGTCAAAAAATTGCCCACACATCACAGCAAGTATCACCTCCAGAACCTGTGCGACAAAGTGTTCCCGCAGTAGAATCTAAACCCCAGGTCACTGATGCATTTGGAAGAAAAAAGGATCTTCGACAAGCAGAAAAAGTTCAACAATATAAAGAACGCAAGCAACAAGAAGAACAGATCCAAAATGATGCATTTGCATTTATTGATAATGCAAAATTCTTTGAACGAGATGGAAAACTTGATGAGGCTATAGAAAGTTATGGTAAAGCAATAGAACTTTTACGCTCGATTGGTTGGGAGGAACAAATAGGTAATCTTCAAATTATTGTTGAAAAACTTAAAAGACGAAAAATAGAAATTGATAAAACACCAAAGAGAACTTTTGTTGAGCCAATTAAACCAAAATCTATTGCCACATCTTATATTCCAAAGGAAGTCAAACCTGATGAAGATCTTATCCAGAATGAAGCCTTCAATTTAATTGAAATGGGTAAAAAATTGGAAAGAGAAAAAAAATATGATAAGGCTATAACGAAGTTTCAATCTGCTATAGAACTTTTTCAAAAGATCGAGTGGGATTCTTATATTCAACCTATCTTAAATTTCATTAAAGATATTAAAGAAAAAAAGCAAAACGAAGCGGATTTGCTACAATTAAAGACAAAACGAGAGCAAGAGACTGAAAAAATTCAAAATACCGTATTCATGAAAGAAGTCGATCAATATGTAGAGTCGAGTAGAGATTTAGAATCAAAACGTTTGATTTATGAAAAAGCAAAACGAGAACAGGAAATAAAAGAGAAGGAGTTTTTCTCTGTATTAGATAAAGCAGATAAAATCTTAAAAGAAAAGCAAGACTATAATGCGGCAATTAAGGAATATCATGTAGCTTTAGATCTCTTAAGCACTTTAGGTTCAGGATGGGAATCTTATACTGATACGATTAAAACTACCATTACTACCATAAAGAATCTTAAAGAGCAACAAAAAGAAAAAGAATACCAATCAAAGATAAGAGATGAGGCGAAAAAGAAAGAAGAACTTGGTTTTCAACAGAAAATTCTCTCGCAATTACAAGTTGAGCGGAAAAGAATTAAAGAAAAAGAGTTTAAAATCGAATTAAAAGAAGAAGAAATGAATTATATAGAACAACGTAAGCAATCAGCTTTTGATTCTTTAGATGAGGCACAAAAGTTCATTTTACGAGGGGATTTAGATAATGCTATTATTGCATATCAAACAGCGGGGAGTATATTCGCGGGTATTCAATGGAACGATGAAATTCCTTTAATTGAGGAGGCTATCCATGAACTAGAAAATAGAAAGCGTGACCAAGAAATTTCTAAACAAAAAAAGTTAGAAAAATCCATTCAACAATACAAAGAAGAACAAAAATTTCAGGATTTGATGGCAAAAAAGCTTGCGACGGAAAGAGAGGCACTACGCAAAAAACAGATCATTTTACAAGAGCAAAAAAAGGAATTAGAATATCGAGAACAAAGAAGAGAAAAGGCTTTTAAACTTCTTGAAGAATCAGAATCCTTCCTGGCACAAGGCAATTATGAAAAAGTATTAGACCATTATAACAACGCTGCTAACATCTTCGCAGAAATTCAATGGTATGACGAAGTAGAACTAATTGGCAGCGCTATCATAGAAATTGAGAATAAAAAGCGCCAGCAAGAGCTAGAAAAGCAAAAAGAAATGCAAAAATTATTAGAAAACGAACGAAAAGAGAGAGAATTTCAAATGACAATCGCGAAAGCAATGGAAGAGGAGAAAAATAAGTATAAACAGAGAGAATTAGTTTTAAAAGAAAGGGAGAAAGAAAGTAAATTACAGGAGGCAAAAAAAGAGGAGGCGTTTTCTTTTATGGATAAAGCTCAAAATTATTTATCCTTAGGTAAATTTGAAATGGCAATTAACGACTATCGAGAAGCGGCAAAAATATTTGCACAGATCGGATGGAAAGCGGAAATCCCCTTAATTTTGGAATCTATCCAGAAAATTGAGTTAAAAAAGAAAGAAAAAGAAGCGTGGAAACAAAAAGCAATTCAACGATCAATTGAAGAAGAACAGGAAGCGCGAAAATTTATGGAAAAAATTGCAAGCGAACGTGAACTTGAAAAACAAAAATTAGAAGCGAAAAAAATTGAGTTAGAAAAAGCGAAGAAAATGTCCGTAGAAACTAAGGTGAAAGAACAAAATGCCTTCCAGGTAATAGATCAGGCAGACTTTTTCCTCACTAATGAAGAGTTTGATCAAGCTCTCGAATTATATGAACAAGCTGCGTCTATACTGAATAGTTTAGGCTGGAGTTCGTCTTATTTAAAACTCTTGCAAGATTCTATCCAAAAAGTAAAAACACGAAAAGTTGAGACTGAGAATAGAAAGAGAAAAGAACGCCAAAATAGGATAAAAAAGATGGAAGAGGATCGGAAATTTGAATTAAAAATTTATAAGGAACTTGAAAATGAGAAACAACGGTTAAAAGCAAAGAAGATTGCCATTCAAAAACGAGAAGATTTAATGCGAGAGGGTGAGAAGTTAAAAGATGAAGCGTTTATGCTTATGGATAAAGCAGAATTGTTGTTAAATCAAGGGTTATATGATCAATCAATCGATTTGTACCATCAAGCTGAATTAGTATTAAGTGAAATTCAATTTCCAACCGAACCTATTCGTGGAATGATCAATAAAATCAAAGCCAAAAAGCGTGAAGAGCAATTAGCTAAACATTATGAAATGGAATTGGAGCAGAAGAAACAAATAGAAGAGAAAAAGTTTCAAGAAAAGGTGAGTGCTAATATGAAGCTAAAAGCAGAAAAAATGCGCGAAAAGAAAATTACTTTGAGAAAACAAGAAGAACTTCGTAACTATATGGAAAAGAGAAAACAAGATGCCTTCGATCTATTAGAGCAAGCAGAAGGGTTTGTGAAAATTGGGAAATATGAAAAATCTTTAGAATACTATCGAAGTGCAGAGCTCATACTAAACGAAATTCGGTTTCCAACTGATTCTTTGAAAGATGCTATACTTAAAGTCCAAGAAAAACAAAAGCAAAGGGAATTAGAACAACAACAAGAGATTGAACGACAACTACAGAAGGAAAGAGAAGATAAGAAATTTCAACAAATAGTCAGTGAAAATCTCAATCGAGAAAAAGAGAGAATTAAGTCAAAAAAAATTGAAATAGAAAAACTACAACAGCTCAGAAAGAAAGCCGAAGATAAAAAAGAAGAGGCTTTTAAATTTTTAGATAGGGCTGAAAATAATCTTACTAGTCAAGATTATGATAATGCTATTGAGAATTATCGGAAAGCAATGTTAATATTAAATGCAATTCAGTTTCCAACTAATTCTATCGATGATATGATATTTAAAGTTATGAAATTAAAGAAAGAAAAAGCGATTGAAAAACAAGAGGCATTAAAGAAACAATTGGAAAAAATGGAAGAAGAAAGAAAACTCAAAGTAATTTTGGAAGAAAGAAGACAACAAGAAGCTGAGAAGAAAATAGCCCAACAGATAGCAATACAAGAACGAGAGAGATTGGTGGAAGAACAATTAAACTATCGAGAAGCAGCCTATTCCTTACTTGAGGAAGCAGGTAAATTTTTGAAGAAGGCAATACCCGATTATGATAAAGCAATATCACTTTATATTCAATCTCGTAAATTATTAGAGGAAAAAATAGGATGGGAACCAGAGATCAATAATCTTAATGTTTTAATTAAAGATCTAATTAAAGAAAAAGAGAAATTAGCAGAAAGGAAGAGATTAGAGGAGGAAATAAGGCTAAAACGTCAAAAAGAATATGAATTATTCCAAGATGAAATTCGAAAGCGAAAAGAACTATATATTAAAGAAAAAAGGGAGCAACAGGAAAAAACGAGACAATTACTAGAAAAAAGGCAGCTAGAAAAACAAACTAGCGAAGAAGGGTTAAGTTTACTTGATCAAGCAAGAAATTTTATCTCTCAACGGAACTTTAATGATGCAATCCGAAGTTTTCAACAAGCGATTGAAAAATTTGATGAGATAGGGTGGAAAGATCAAATTCTTTATATTAAAGGTGAGATCGAAAATGCCAAGCAACAGCATCAAAAATTCTTACAAGAAGAACTAGAAATACAAAAATTACATGCGGAACTAGCCCGTAAGAAAGAGATGGAAGAGATAAAACTTCAACAAAAAGAAAGAGAATTGAAGCAGACTGTTGGAGAAGTAGGGGGCCTAACAGGAGAAATCTCGAGTATGATATCAGATTATAAGAAACAAGCAAAATTAAGAGAAAAACAAAGAACAGAGAAAATAAAAAACGAAGCAAGGGAGTTCAGCAAAAATATGGGAAAAATGATACAAATAAAAGAAGAATTAAAAGAAAATTTGTCACAATCTAAAAAGACAAATAAAAGGAAGAAAGAAGAAGAAGATTTAGCTCGAGATAAGCAGAAAGCAGATGAAATTAAGAAAATGCTTAAAGATATTAAAGATAAATAAAGAAATCATTTTCAATCTTTATTTTTAGAAACATGGAAAATTTTTAATATGAATAATTTGGTTATGGCAATTAAAACTATGATTTTATTCTTTACTTGAAGTGAGTTTTATGCGCACTACAAGAATTTAAATTTAGCTAAATTGTTAATATATATTATATTATTAAAAAAAGCGTTGTATTTGAAAAATGACAGAAAAGGATGAACAAATCTTTAAGGCAAGAATGTTTGCTCGCCAACAGCTTATCGATGGCTGGGATCAAGATACAATAGAGCAGGGTTGCATCATGATCGTGGGAGTCGGTGCGCTTGGATGCGAAATTGCGAAGGATTTTGCGTTAATGGGGATAGGAAAGTTGATACTTGTGGATTTAGACACTGTAGAAACCTCAAATCTATCGCGACAGATGTTATTCAAACCAGGAGATGAGGGACGACCAAAAGCAGAAGTTGCTGCAGAACGCTTAAAAGAAATGAATCCCTATTTACATATCGATTTTTATTTTGAAAAACTCCAAAAATTGCCGATGGCTGTATTTGAAGAATCAGATGTGATCATTGCGGCATTAGATAATTTCAATGCTCGACTAGATTTAAATAAAATCTGTTTGCGTTTAAAAAAGCCAATGGTGGAAGGCGGAACTGTGGGATTTGAAGGTCATGTACAGATTGTGATTCCGGAGGGTTCAGGATTAAATTACAAAGAGAGAGAAAATGTAATTGAAAGTATAGTTGATCAAAAGCTCTGGGACCTTTCGGAAATGGATTATCCCGCCTATTATGAGGCGTTAAATGAAATAGAGAGACTCGAAGAGCAGATTGACAGAATCAAAAGCAGTCACATCGATCCTGTTAGAAAGCAAATTAGAAAACAAGTTGAAGACGAGTTTGATCCGAAATATGCTAAAAAATTCCTAGATGTGACTCCTTGCTATCGATGCTTGGTGCCAATTCCCCCCGCTGATGACAAACTCGTGGCTGCTTGTACTTTAAAAGGACTCCCAAGGAATAGGAATCATTGCGTGATTAAGGCTGAAGTGAACTTCGAAAAAGAGTATGGCTTTAAACCTGATATGACGGTTGATGAGGATGTATTTAAATTAAAGGTTCTTGCTCAAAAAGAATTAGAAGCCTTACGAAAGCGAGTATTTAATGAAAATATACCCCCTGAGAAATTAGAAACTTTGAGTGATATTGAGATTCAAGAATGGAAAGATAATATTAAGGAAACATTTGGTGAGGATTTCAAATTCGAAGAAATGGAAAATATTCTTGAGAATAAAATTGCTGCCATTCAATCTGTGAGTTCAATTATATCTAGCATTCAATCCCAGGAGGCTCTAAAGTTATTATTTCGATTAAGTGGAAGAAATATAGGGCCTCCAATGAATCCGCCCTATGTCAACTATAACGGAGTCTATGGTCAATTTGATCATTTAGACATCGTAAAAAGGGATGGCTGTCTTGCTTGTGGTGATATTGAGGGTGAAGAAAATATCCAACTGGTGGTTCCTTTTGATGCGGATATTGGTTATGTTTTCAAAGCAATGCGTATTATTGGACATGAAATTGAGCCGATTTTATGGATGATGACGAACCCTGTGACTAAGGAACTTTATTGGAATCCCTATATGCCTTCGATGAAAGATCCCACCATAAAATTAACCTCTTTAAAAATAAAAAGCAATGATATCATCGTTCTTACTCCCTTAGGAAAAGCAAAATTAGAATCTGAAATCAAGAAATATAATGTTGTAATTACCTACATGTAGTTAACATATTTCTTCCTTTCTCTATAAAGCTAAATTTAGAGATTTGGCATTGATTTCTTAACCCGTGCGATAAGCAGATCAATGTAATAAGCATCAATTCCAGCATTTTTACCCGTTTTAATATCATTTTCTAAATCACCAAAGTAGACCATGTCTCGTGCTTTGGCATCAAAATGTTTTTTGATTTTAATCAATCCTTCTGGATTAGGCTTCCAACTTCTTACATCTTCTCTTCCTATAACAAATTCAAAAAAGTTCTCTATCCTTGCCAATTCCAGTGATTTTTGTATTGTTGTTCGAGTATTAAGAGAGAGGATCGCTAATTTTGTACCTTTTTTTATATTGAATTGTTCTTTATTTTTTATAAAATATACAGTCTCGTCAATGGGGGTTGTATCTTGGATATTTTTCATCTCATAGGTTCGGATGATATCAAAGAAGTTAAGTAATTCCGCTTCATCATTTTTCTTCACAATCTCACTGAGACACCCAGAAATACTATGAAACTTACAAGAATCTTCATATAATTCGCTATAGCGTTTCTTTAGAATTCTTTTTAAAGCGGGCCAATCAGCAGTTAAGTTTACTATCGTACCATCTAAATCAAACACTAGTACTTTTTTGTTCTTTAATAAAGTAAGATTATCCATTATTTTATTTCTCAAGAAAGATCAGTTATACTTCTAGTTTAAATGAACGTTGGAACTGAATTAAGTCTTGCGTTTAAGGATGTTTCACTATAAATCTAACTTTATAAGATTTTAAATTACTTTTTATCCTTTAATAATGTAAACTTGAATAAAATACCTATTTACATTTATAAATAGTGTCGCAGCATTTGTCACCAGCAGCAACAGTATTTATGATCTTGAGTTTAATATCTTCACTCACAGCGGTACGAAAATATTCTGCATCAATTTCCATTACAGCTTCACAGAGTTCTCTTGATGTATTTTCTAATCCAAAAGGACATTTTGTACCTTGGATTTGGAATTTAGTGTCAGAAATTTCTACCACATTGATATCCTCTGGATTATAACTCTTAGCAAAGGTATTTGCTACTGTTGAGAGGCGATTATTGGGTACTTTTTGTTTAATCTTTAAGCCAAGAGCTCGCCCCTGTTTTTTACAGACCTCTGCAATTATAGGTAATGCTTCTTTTCCGAACTTATTATAGAAAGCTTTGATAAGCATTCCCTGGGCTTCAATTGCACTTTTTGGTAAATTATCTCTTCGTTTTTGTGTCATATCTGCACCTTTACAAAAATAATTTAATTAAAATAAAAAGTAGTAAATAAAAAACACTATGTTTTGCCTTAGTCCATCGCGTATTTCTTAGTCCAAGACTCTGCTTTACTCTCGAACTTTTTTAACGCTCTAAAATATTGTTCTCCTGCTTCATGATTCAATGGATCCCCAGGATTGAAGAAAGGTGGTTCAACATGCATCATTCCTTTCAATGCTTCAATAATATTGGTAAGCGTTTTTGAGGGTGTCCAACCAGAAGCACCAGTTGAGGCATCCACTTTACCTACGAGGTCTGGATTAATCAAATCTAAACAAATATTAAGTTTTCCTGGTGGGATGGACGAATCGATATTTGGATGCCACATAAGAGTCACCGCATATGCATAAGGCGGTTGGAAAGGATAATTTTCGGGAAATTTAATTTCAAAAATAAAACGCCCTTTCTCATAAGGTGTGTCCTCTTTCCCGATAATAGTCAACCTCAAATGGTCGATACTTCTCCCCCATGGCTCAATTATAACGTATTCATCATCCTTATACGCTTCAATTGCCTCAGTATAATCTGTCTCTTCTCTCATTGTAATCTCTACTCTTTTATATTCATATTGAGATCGTATTCAAATTAAGATTATGTCTATTATAATTTTTTATTACATAACTAGTTTGAGTTTTCTTTAAAAAATATTGTGATAATTTTGGTTTTTTCAGATTTTTATTAGAACAGATTTTGACTCTAAATGTTGAATCCTATTGTAATTAGAATTAATAAGTAAAATTAATATTTTCTCTCTATCTTAAGATTAAATACTCTTGAAATATCTATTTCGGACTAAAATAGTAAAAAATATATTAATTCCTATATTTAAGAATATATTATCAACCCATAGAATCCCCTCCTAGCTCAGCCTGGAAGAGCACTCGGCTGTAGATTATATCGCGTATTAAGGCATCTGCCAATGACTATACGTCAGCCGAAACCGAGATGTCGCTGGATCAAAGCCGGCGGAGGGGACCATCTATATTTTAAATTTTAAGCCTTCAAGATTTGCTGTTTTTTTGAATAAGCTTAAGAATATCTTCATATGAACTGAGAACTGATCTTACGTCTGAGTTATGAAGACCTTCTCTAGGATTTCCTTGAAAAATTGCGCTCCCTTCATTAATAAAGAGCATCTTCTGTGCCCAATTTTCAACAAAGAATAAATTATGTGTTGTAAATAATATTGTTAGATCGTTTTCATATCGTAATCTTTCCAAAATCTCTAAGTGGTTATAGATGGATCTAAAGTCGAGATTTGCAAAAGGTTCGTCTAAAATAAGGAGTTTTGGTTTCATAACAAGTAAACCTGCCAAAGCAGCCCTCTTTTTTTGGCCCCAAGAAAGATCAAATGGAGAATAATTCTTGTATTTTGAGAGTTTAACGGAATCTAAAGCCCACTCTACTCTTTTCTTAACTTCTTCACGGTCCAATTTTAAATTTCGTGCGCCAAAACTTATATCTTCCTCTACTGTAGGAGCAAAGAGTTGGTCATCTGGGTTTTGAAATAAGAATCCAATGGATTGTCGCATTTTCCATAGTTTTTGTTTATCCATCTCTAATTCATTTTCAAAAATTTTGATTAACCCAGCTTTAGCTTTTAATAATCCTACTAATAACCTTAAGATGGTGGTTTTTCCTGATCCATTATTTCCAATAAGGGCATATATCGAATTTTTTTCTACTTCAAATGATAATTTATTGAGGATAAAACCTGAGTCGTATTGGAACTCTAAATTTTTTACCTCTACGGCAAAAATAAGTGTATCATCTCCTGGTAAATCATTTCTAAATTTATAAAATATGTGACAAATATTATGAATATTATAACTGCTGTAAGAGTTGTATAGTCGATGATCTTAAGTCTCCGAGGCATAAAAGTTATGTTTCCAGTAAAACCGCGCATTTTTAGGCTTTCATATAAACGTTCGCTTCTTTCCATATTACTTATCACGTTTTTTCCCATGATAAAAGCATGAGTTTTTAACTTTGATGTATAATTTGTTATATTTTTCCCTCTTAATTCTTGAGCTTCAAGAATTTTTTTGTTTGTTAAAGCTAGTATTGGGATGTAATGTAACATGATTATTATGCTTCCCACTAACATCGGAGGTATAATTCGGATTGTTGTTAATGCTTCTATGAATTCAGAATAGGTGACTGAACTAAAAAAAACTAAAAATGTCAAAGATGCAGTGAGTACTCGAAAGAAAACGAGAATCACTAACTCTAATCCTTCTTGATATAAGTTAAATTGTATTCCCAGATTAATCGTAATTAATGTAGTTTCTCCGACATAAAAAGGGATGAAAATGAGAATAAGAACTAAAAATCCAATTATAAATTTTATACGCTTAAGACTTTTAATCAATTTTAATCGTAAAACAATACTCAAAAGAAGAACTGTTATTAAGACAGATATAATCAAGTACAAATCAGTTTGAAATAAAGTAGGAATAATAATAATAAATGGAAACAAAAAACGAGTGAGGGGATGAATTCCATTGAAAAAAGTCTTTTCATCTTCATGCAGGAAGGGAAGTTCCGTCTTCATTAGATTTATCTCCAGTTTCTAATCCCATAAAAGGATCTTAGGTATAAAAAATGGCTTGGATTGACTATAAGTGCGTTTAAATTCGACTTCATACTATTTTTAAGTTTTCTCATATTCTTTAAAAGTAATACTATATTATAAAAAAATAATATTCACTGATAATAAAACTACCCGATTATAAAAAAGAGGAAAATAAATGCATATACCAGATGGATTACTTGATCCAATAACTACAATATCTTTGTGGGTTATTATTGTCATAATTATGATTTTAGCATATTTTCGATTGAGAAATTTGTTCCAAGACGAGCAATCAGACAAGATTGTTCCATATATTGGTGTGTTAGCGGCAGCAATATTTGCGTTCCAGTTTGTTAATTATCCTATACCAGGTGGTACTTCTGGTCATTTAGTTGGTGGTACCCTGGTCGCAGTTATTCTTGGTCCTTGGGCATCTGTAATTGTTCTTTTTCTCATATTAGTTGTTCAAAGCTTCTTTGGAGACGGTGGTATTACTGCTCTTGGAGCAAATACTTTTAATATGGGAATTATTGGAGGAATAATAGGCTTTTACATAGTTGTAGGTCTAGTTAAAGTTCTCAATAGAACTTCGATGAAAAAGGAATTTAAAGTGACGTTATCAACTGCCATTGGGTCTTATATAGCAATATTATTAGCGGCTTCTGTCTGTGGAATCGAACTAGGATTATCAGGAGCAATTCCAATAGAGATAGCAGTTTCAACAATGTTGTTTTGGCATATCTTCATTGGAATTGGAGAAGCAGTTATTTCTAGCCTTATTATATTTTACATCTATAAAGTAAAACCTGATCTTATAATTACTGAAGCGGTCTTTGGGGTGAAATGAATGAATTTAAAATTTAAAGAACATAGAATTTTAACTTCAATCTTAATTATAGTAATAGTTCTTTTAGTGATGATTACCATAGGGTATCCTTTAGGGATTCTATCAGAAGATCCAGATGGATTAGAGAGGGTTTTAATAGATCAAAATAGTGAATCGTGGTTAGAAGAATTATCATCAGTTTGGGTTCCTTTTCTAAGTTGGATTGAAAATAACTACATAGCTGCAATTATAGGTGTTTTACTATCGGCTATTATAATATTTGCTGTATTTAAACTGTTCGCTTATCGAAATAAAACCAAGGAATAAATTATCATTTTTCTATTTTATTTTTTAATTTTTTTGTTTGAAAAATTAATTTGTATATGGTAAGGTAATAAAATTCTTATTGTAGGCGCTATTTTATATTAATAGAATAAAGTAATTTTAGAGCAATGAAAAAGAAAAGAACCGCCGTTATTGGAGCGGGTTGGTTTGGGAGAGCACACATACGCAATTTTCATAATCTATCTAAACTTATGGCAATATGCGATAAAAATGAAGAACTAATAATTCGAGCCGCGGAAGAATATGAAAATATCAACACATACTCAGATATTGATGATCTACTTAAAAACGAAGATTTGGACGCAGTAAGTGTAGTTACTCCACCAAAGCAGATTCCAGTAATTACGAAGAAATGCGTTGAAGCAGGAATTGATACTTTAATGGAGAAACCTATGGCACTTAATCTCGCAGATTTAAATGAGCTAAAGCAATACGAGGATGTGAGAATCATGCCAGGATTTATCGAATTATTTAATCCTGTATTTGAAAGATTATTATATTTTCTTCCCGAAATAGGAGAAATTATTTCAATTGCTTCCAAACGTATTGGTTTGTATCCTAAGCGTAATTGGGATATGGGAGTCATTCTTGATTTATCAATCCACGATATTTATCTCCAAGAGAGAGTTATGGGAAAGAATAAGATATTAAATGCTTTTGGAGTAAAGAAATGCTATAAGGATACCATCCATGCCGATGCAGCATTTATCATCTTGGATTTTGGAACGGCTATTGGACAGATCGAGTCTAATTGGCTTACACCTTCGAAGTTTCGGAGGATGTATGTTAATGGAGAAGATGGAGGTATTTCAATCGATTTTATTAGCCAAACCATAAATATACGTAAAGGAATTGATCTTCAAGGTGAATGGCCAGTTACTAAGGATATTATTTATGATCCTCTTCGACAGGACGAGCCATTAAAAAAAGAAATCCAAAATTTTCTTTATGACAAAGAACTCAAAGTTACTTTAGATGATGGCATACGGGCATTAGAGATTGCCTTAAAAATTGTTAATAGTTAATAAAATTCTATATATAGTGATAATTTCATGAGTGAGAAGAAAGAAAACGATGAACATGAATTAGAAAAAATAAAATTGCGTAAAATGCAAGCAATTATGGATAGACAGAAAATGCGTGAATCTTCACAAAAAAGACAATCCAACGTTTCCGAGAAAATTAATTATGTTCTTCAGATAGTTTTAGCCCCTGATGCATATAAATACTTAAATAAATTACGAAATGAAGAGCCAAGAGTATTCCAAGGAATTTATAATGAATTAATCAGTCCTGATGTTGTTCAAAATATAGATTTACTGATTTCTATAATTCAACGTCAAGGAGGAGTCCCCAGAAGAATTCCATTAGACGCGATAATATATCTCGAGCGTCAAATAAAAGGTATCAAGGGTAAAATAAAAGTAAAGAAGGGCGATGGGGAGATGATGGATTTAAGCTCATATTTAAAAAAATGAGATTTTCATTCAAATTTTATTGCTCACGGGCAGAAATTATCGCAATAACTTCCCATTCTCCATTCTCATATTGATGAGCATCAATACTTGAGAATTGAAAGGCAAAAGGTCGTTTAAAAATCTCTTCAATCATGGGACTAAATGAGCTTACCGCAAATATTAATAATCGTTTTAAAATACCTTCAACCGTGCCCTCGATCTCTAATTCTTTCATGATTTCTTTTATTGCCTTAATTTCCTTGAGATTATAGTGATAATGATATTCTAATTTAAAATCAACTGGTGTAGGAGCTTCGGGATTCAAAAGAGATAATCCTCGTTTTCGAAAGGGAAAGATAGTGTTGAGATAAAAGTAAAAAATCTCTTCATAGTGATCTTTTAAAAGATAGGAGATACGAGATCCTTCCCTATATTTCGGCCAATATTTTTTCATAAGCTCGATGAGTCGTGGATAATTTTTGTATTTATTTTGACTTTCTTTCTTGAGGTAATTAAGTAGCTGGTTTCTAAGGGGCTTAAATTCATTATCTTTAGCGACTCGTGTGACGAAATTTTTAAAACGTTGACTCATTATCTCCTCTCGAAAAGCAGTTTACGATAATCTATTAATAAATATCCTTATTTTTTATTATGATATTTAAATAATATAATTGTTTGTTTTTACTCAATACTCGAAATTTCCAATCAAGAAAAAACAAAAATAGGTTTTTCTATTAAAGGGCTTATGACATATATTTAAAAAGAATTAAAAGGATTTTACATTTTTACTAATATCATGGTGGACAAAGTAGGATTAATTTATACTGACAAATATCGAGATTATGATTTTGGACCAAATCATCCCTTAAGACCACTTCGACTTGAATTAACATATAGTTTAATGGAAAAGCTAGGTTTACTGAAAAATAGTTTAATCGAAATAAGGACGCCCATCCCAGCAACTAAGGAAGAAATATTACGAGTACATTCAATAGAATATGTAAATGCCGTAGAAAAACTGAGTGCGAATCCCAATGATCCCACAATTTCCCCCTATCCTTATGGTTTAGGTCCTGGGGATAATCCTATTTTTAAAGGAATGTATGAAGCATCCGCTCTCGTATGCGGTGCAAGTAAAGGAGCCGCAGAGATGGTATGGAATGATGATGACATCTCAATGGCATTTAATCCTGCTGGAGGACTTCATCATGCATTAAGAAATAAAGCCTCTGGATTTTGTATATTTAATGATATTGCAGTTGCTATCAAACATTTACAGCATTTAAAGAAGGATATACGTATTGCATATTTAGATATTGATTGTCATCATGGTGACGGGGTTCAATGGATATTTTATGAAGATCCACGAGTCCTTACGATATCATTTCATCAAAGTGGTAAATTTTTATTTCCTGGAACAGGAAATACTAATGAAACGGGTAATGGTCTAGCTATGGGAGGAGCCATCAACTTTCCATTACTCCCTGGAACCAGTAATAAAATGTTTTTAAAATTATTTCGATATTGTGTTCCTAGGATTTTAGAAGCTTTTTCTCCAGATGTATTATTTACCCAACTTGGAGTAGATATGCATTATGACGATCCACTTACCCAGATGGGGCTTTCATTATCAGTTTATAGGGATATTGCCCAAACTATCCGAAGTAGTGTGCGTGATTATTGTCAAAATAGATGGATTGCTGTAGGAGGAGGGGGATATTTAATGACGGTTGTTCCAAGAGCATGGACCATATTTTTAGCAAAAATGCTTGAAGTTGAATTAGAAAATGAATTGCCCGATAGTTGGATTGCTGAAGTTAAGAGAGCTGTGTCTTATGAAGAACCACCCTATCTCTTATGGGACCGAAATGATAAAGCAGAGATACAATTACTCTCCCATCCCGAAATAGCAAAAAAAATGATTGATTATAATAGGGGTTTACGAGAGTTATGCGATGAAAAATACATTCCAAGTATTTATAATCTTGTAAAAGCAACTCAAGTGACTTAGATTCAAGTCTTAGAATAATTGATATTATTTTTTTTAAGAATCCATGTGTCAATAAGAAATGATTGATTAATTTCCTTTTCGGGAGAGTAATCGGAACGAATTACTGATTTAGGAAACCAAACTTCATTCCCATCATTAAGATTAAGAAGTAATGCTTTATTGGATTCACCTTTAATTGCCCCAAAGATCTGAGTTATTTTATCATCTTCCAGATCTACTTTTTCTTCTATAATAATAGGCAGATTATCTTCTCCTTCTACGAAATCCTCTTCATCTATTCCATTACTTTCCTCATCAACAGATAAATTTTGATCTTCTCTATTATCATTATTTGTTTTATATCTGCTATATGGAACTGTGGCGTGTATAATCTTCTCTTTGAGAAGATGTTCTAAGAGCATTTTCATTATAATAATTTGAGAATATGAAAGCATTTTTGAATAGTTTGCGATATTGATATAGACTTTATCATTGGATTCTTCATCCCACTTAAACGAAATTGAAGTTTTATTATCATTAAAGTTATGGTAACTACTCCATGCTTTGCTTTTTCCTTTTAATACCTCTAATATCATTACAATCTCGTCTAAATTACATTTAATCGTTTTTCCTTCACCTAAGGAAGGCTTCTCCCAGTTTCCATCATATTTTTTCTTGATACATTTAATGAAGATGAAGGGATCTGAATTAGAAGAACTAATGAGCGTCATACCTGAGGATTGCCCAAAAAAACTTTGACTATGTCGATCGACCATAATTCTCACATTAAATAACTTTTCTCACTTTATATTTAAATACGGATAAGCGAATTATTGATATTTATAGAAGTATATAAATAAAAAATTCATAAAATCCGAAAACTCTTTGAATATTTAAATGTCAAAATACCGATTCAATTAAGTATAAGAATCCTTAATGAGAAGATGATTTGAAAGAGTTAGTAATTAAAGGTAGCTCAGCTGAATCCTACGCACATAAAGTAATCAAGCATTTAGTTTATGATGGGTTTTATCAAAAGACTAATATTATTGCTGTACGGGAGATGGAAAAATATTTTGGCAATAGATTTGCTGATATTTACTTTCAGCTCAAATCAGGAAAGAAAATTGTTATTGAAATACAAAATTCAAAAATCAGCATCCAAGAACTTAAACAAAGAACTAAAGATTACAATCACCTTGGAATTTATGTATTATGGATTATTCATGGAGAAGGAACCTGTGTATCAACTAAAAAGTATCCATATGATGCTAAGAAGTTGAAAATAAGCCCAACAGAGAATTATTTGCATCAAATGTATGGGGGAAGAGTATATTATATAAATTTGGATTTACAAAATATAGATGTGAAACTTAAGAGACCTTTTGCTCTTCATTTTACTAAGCCAATTAAAAAAAATATGCGTGGAATATTTCATACTCGATATGAAAGGTATTTTTATCGCGATGTTAACTTTACTTTCATACCAAATTGGAATTTACTTTGCACTGAATTTGCTGGCTATAAAATTGCTCGTTTTTATGATAAAAATATTAAATATGCGTTAAAAGAGCAAATAAAAAGGGATATTGATAGATCTCATTTGCATTCCTCAATTAAAAAAAATTGCCAACTGAAATCTATTATAAAACAATTTAAGAAAAAATATGGAGAATATATGATTTTAAATTTATTAATTGAATTATTTAATGAGGAAAAACTAATTTTAGGTCAGAAAATTTTCAAAAAAATCCAAAAAAAACTTTTAATAAAATAATACTATCTGATAAATTCGAAGAGATTTCGAAAGATGAAATAAATTTCTTTTCTATATTAATACATAATAGAATTTAAGTGAGAAATTAAACCAGAACTTATAAATTGAATTAATAAATTCTCGAGTATTATATTTCAAATCATTCCATAATATTATAGAAGATAGAAGTCCAGGAAAGTGATTTTCCCTTTTATCCTATGAAAAGATAGATATTTAAATAACTTTAATCAATATATGCATATAACTAAAAAATCGGAACCATGATAGCAAAATATATTCTTATACCTAAAGCCGATGGAAGATCGGTTAAATACCTCAACCCTTAACCCTGTTATTAGATAAATACGTCTCCTCTTTTTATTGGAAAAT
>Ga0180433_10003040_pt1 | contig 25087 bp, 29 predicted proteins | sample SS_ome_8_FD_132980 | JGI IMG/M metagenome (GOLD analysis project Ga0180433, IMG submission 132980) | Hypersaline lake sediment archaeal communities from the Salton Sea, California, USA - SS_1_D_1 metaG | ecosystem: Environmental > Aquatic > Non-marine Saline and Alkaline > Hypersaline >... | reverse complement strand
ATTTACTTGTTCATTTATTTGTTCATTTACTTGTTCATTTACTTGTTCATTTACTTGTTCATTTACTTGTTCATTTACTTGTTCATTTATTTGTTCATTTACTTGTTCATTTACTTGTTCATTAACATCCTTTTTAATAGGTTTAATATTCTTTTTAGGTGTATAACTAATTTTTTTATGATTTATATCAAAATAACCAAAATTAGAATTTTCTAAATAAAAACTGATTTTTTCAACCTTTCCATACTTACTATTAGGAATTTCATTTATTCCTAATTTTTCACAAAGAAATAATAAATAATCTTCATCAAATTCTTTTAAAGTAATATTTGACCTCATATTATCTTTTTAATAATAATTAAAAAAAATCAATTTTTATTGATTATCGATAAATAACCATCCTCCTAATTCATCTTTCCATTTACCTTTATTTCCTTTATTATCTTCAATAATTGAACATTTCATTGAACGTTTTTCAGGTATTACTAATAAACTTTCCCCTAAAAGTTTTTTCTCCTTAATTTTAATATCATTATTTTTCATAAAATTTAAAACTTTTTCTTTTTCTAAAATTGGAAAATTATAATTTTTTTTACCTTCTGATTTTCCATTAATACTTTCAAAATTCCTTTTTTCTTTATTTGTAAAATAAGTTTTTAGTTTTGTTAATTTTATATTATTATTCTCAAGAATAATTTTATATATTTTATCTTCATATAAAACCTCATTATTATTTAAATGAACTGGTATTTCTATATTTGAATATAATTCCTCTAACTGTTTTTTGTCAAAATTTAATTCCTTACAGAGTTCTTCAATTTTCTCTTCCTTTAAATCACTCAATTTTAACTTGATAAACATATCTTCTTATCTATTAATTTTCCAAATATCTATAAAATAAAATGTATAATTAATTATGGCTATCTCTGAAGCATTTACAGGTATGGTTCGTTCTGCTGTTAATGGACAAAATCCTATGATGAGACAACAATATACTCTTGATTTTTTTGCATCTTTAGTAGTTTTAGTGATATATATAATATTGATTTTATTCCTTGGTAAATTTTTATTTAATGAGGTATTTTGTTCATTATTCCCTATGGCAAAGAAAGCTACATCAATTTGGCAAATATTAGGATTAGCAGTATTGTTAGCTCTTTTAGGTCTTTAATTATTTATGAATAAATAAGTTCTTGAATTTAATATATTATTTCTACAAATAGGACAATTTATATTACCTCTTTGTAACCATTTTTTTAATCCATCTTTTTTAAATGCTGAATTACAGATTGAGCATATTATTATTTCAGTATTATTTAAAATAGTAGTTTGTTCTATTGGACATAATTGATTATTTATAGTATTAATTTCTTCTATATAATCATTATTTTCTAAAATATTATCTATTGTATTTTCTACTGGTTTTTTTATATAAATATTATCATTATTATAGCAATAATATTCTTTTATAAAGATAATAGGGGTATTATTATTATTTCTATCATTTATTTCTATATATTTTGGTAAATTATTGATTATTTTATATACATCTTCTTCTATTATAATTAATTTATTATAACTTTGTGTTATTATTCTATAATTGTTATCTCTAATAATAATATTATCATTCAATTTATTATATACTTTTTCAATTATAAAATTATTATTTAAACAATAATGTAAATTTTGCCCAAATTGAGTAAAAGATATATTTGGTAATGAATATGGTCTATGTATTTCTAAATACCTTGTTATTAATGTTTAGTCAAATGATATATATTTAATTTCTAGATTTATTTGGTTATAAGGATTAAAATCATTATCAAAAAAAATTTTTACTGGATTAAAAATTGGAAAACCATCTGGAAATATTAAAGTCAAATCTATAATATTATTTTCTATAAAATTTAAACTAAACTCATCTATAACATTATTATTTATCACTATTTTTAATTTATTTGGTAAATTTCTTTCTGAATTTAGAATTATTTTATGCAATGAAATATAGTGAGGAAGTTCAATATTAATTGAATTTAAACTATAATTTGGGATTATATAGGTTTTATTAGTTGAATTAAAAATCAACTTCCTTTTATCAAAGCTTTTGAATTTTTCCCTATAAATCCTTTTATACATTAAATTTATTTAAAGAAAATGCTTTAAGTTAATACTCTTAAAGTACAAAATAATTAAAACCATCTGTAATTATTTTAAGTGTTTGCCCCCTACCTTTTAAATTCTTCTCGTATTGACCTCCTATTTTTATACCTGTTGATGTTGTAACTTTTGTATTACAATTTTCTGTATTTATTATCTTAATTTCTCTACCTAACATTTCTTCGGTAGGTGTAGGTATTGTTATTGTTATATTATTTGTGCTTTTAGTAAATATTACTGTTTCATCTTTTACTTCATAATCTTCGGTAATTATACTAAATTTTGAAAGGTCTCCTCCTTCATTGTCGGTTTTAGGTTGAATGTCTTCTTCGTCGGTTTTGAGTTGAAGGTCTCCTTCGTCGGTTTTAGGTTGAAGGTCTTCTTCGTCGGTTTTAGGTTGAAGGTCTTCTTCGTCGGTTTTGGGTTGAAGGTCTCTTTCTAAAAGGGGTCTTTCTAAAAGGGCTCTTTCTAAAAGGGCTTTAAAGTCGGTTGATTTAAGATAATCTTGTTCAATAATAAAAATTCTATTAAGGAATTCCTGGATTTGATGGGTATTTTCAGAAACTTTATCTTTAATGATATTTGCATTATCACACTTTGTTTGAAATTCAATAAATTTTTCAAGAATAAATTTGTATAATTCTTGTTCTCTTTTTCTCATGGAGGAAAGTTCTCGTTCTAAATTCATATTTTAACTTACAGTAAAAATATAAAACAAAAACGTATAATAAAACTATGGATTGGAAATATTATTTAATAGGAGCATTAATAATAATAGGGTTAATATTATATTTTAGAGATAAGATATTTAAAAAGAAGGTAGTAGAAAAATTTGAAGAAAATAATAAGTGTATAGAAAAAATAGAAAAACATAATAAAGCATTTCTAGAATTTTCAATGTTTAAAGATGAAAAAGATACAGATACTGAAATACCAATAGGAAGAGTTGAAATTTTACTTTATAATGAGATTGTACCCAAAACATGCGAAAATTTCAAATCATTATGTAAAGTAGAATATAAAAATTCAGTTGTTCATAGATTAATAAAAGGTTTTATGGTTCAAATGGGTGACTATGAGAATGGAAATGGAACAGGTGGAAAAAGTATTTATGGAGAAAAATTTGATGATGAGAATTTTATTAAAAAACATAATAAAAGGGGTATTTTGTCAATGGCAAATTCAGGAGAAAATACAAATGGGTCTCAATTTTTTATCACTTTTGATAAAACACCCCATTTAGATAATAAACATGTAGTTTTTGGAGAAGTAATAAATGGATTTGATGTTTTAGATATGTTAGAAAGTCTGAAAACAAATGAACATGATGAACCTGAAAAATTAATAATCATTTCAAAATCAGGAGTATATTAAAAAATTGATTTATAAATATATTCTTTTAGTGAATAAAGTTTAGTTTCTTTGTTCTCAATATCTATAATAAAATCTGCATATTTATAAATAAGTTCATCACTATTTTCATTTAAAAATACAGTTTTTTTACCTTTATTCTTAAATATTAATCCTAATAATTCTGCTCTTTCCTCTAAATTTAATCTATCCAATTCTAATTCTATAAATAAAAAATCATTATTATCATTTAATGCTAATATATAACGCATTAGACATAATTCAAAATATGACATGTTGGATATTTCTTTTTGTTTGAGATAATAATAATCAAAACAATTACAACTAGATAAAATGTAATTAGCAGAACCAGTAAATTTTGGGGTAAATTTTCTTTTAATAATTGATTTAGAGTATTGTTTGATTTTATTTTCTTCAAAATTATCATTTTTTTCTAATACACTCTTATAAAAAGAAGGAGTATAAAAATCTTCTTTAACAATATATATTCTATTAAATGATAATTCCCATGGATTGATTACTAAATCATTGTAAATATCGGCAGTTAGTTCAAAATAGTTATTATATTCAATATCTAGTTGATTTTCCATTTTATTAATTATAAAGGAAATTATGCTTAAAATCTAGAAAAATATTTCATATTCAATATATCTTCACATGTTCCTCTTTTTTTAGGATTTATTTCTAACATCAGTTTCAAAAAATCTTCTAATTCACTATTAATACTTAAACTCTCTCCTAAGTATCTTGAAAAACTAAATCCATTCAATTTTAATAATTTAGGATTTATTGTTATTTCATTTGGTATTTCAATACCTAAATCTTTTATCATTAAATCAAAGTTGTCATAACCAACCAGAACTATAATTTGTGATAACATTTCACTATCACTTATTTCCTTATCATCAATTCTTGGTGAAAAAAAAGGAAATTTTTTAAATATTATTTCACAATACATAACACCAGTTGCCCAAACATCAATACCATAATCTAAATATTGATAATCTAATAATTGTTCAGGAGCTTTAAAATTTTTAGTACCATTAAATGGGTTATATTTTCTGAATGGAACATAAAAGTCACTAATTCCGAAATCAATAATTTTAAATTTAGTGGGTTTTTCTTCCCAAAAAAGTAAATTTCCAGGTTTTACATCTCTATGAATTATTTTTTTAGAATGAATATAATTTATTGTTTCTAAAAACTTTTTCATAAATATTTTAGCTTCTTCCAGATTAAAGTTATAAAATATTCTTCTTTGCATCTCTGATTTTATAAATGGAAATGCTAAATAATAATTACCCTTTTTTTTAAAAAATCCATCTAATTTTATTATATTAGGATGTTCTTTTAATATTTCTAAAATATTGATTTCTCTAAAAACTTTTTTTACAACTGTTGTTTTTAGTTCCTTAATTATTATCACTTCCTGCTTATCTCTATTCATTCCCTGATAAATCAATGATGTACCACCCTTATTTACTCTATCCATAAAAGCATATTGAGTTCGTTTTGATATTTCAATTAAACATACATTGTGATATAACAAATCATATGGAATATTATTATATTCCTCCAATACCTCTATTCTATTTTTTATAGTTGTTTTCTCCTCATTTACATCTATATATGGAGTTTTATATGCAATCATATATTAATCTTTGAAAAAATTAATTTAAATAAAAGATAATTATCATTATTATATGTCGAAACCTTTATTCACTCCTCAATTTGAAAATAAATTAAAAACATTATTTCCTTATGAAATAGATGATTTTCAGCGTTCATCAATTTCATCAATAGAAGAAAATCATAATGTTCTAGTTACAGCACATACTGGTGCTGGTAAAAGTACAATAGCTGAATATACAATTTTCAAATATTTAGAAGAAGGTAAAAAAGTTATTTATACATCTCCTATAAAAACTTTATCAAATCAAAAATATGGTGATTTTACAAAAATGTTTGGAATAGATAATATAGGGTTAATAACAGGTGATATAAAATTAAACGAGGAAGCTCAATGTATAATTATGACAACAGAAATATTACGAAATCAGATATTTTCAGAAAAGATTGAAAATTTAGGTGCAATTATATTTGATGAAGTTCATTATTTCAATGATAAAAGTCGTGGTTATATATGGGAAGAATGTATTACTTTTATCGATCCTTCTGTCCAGTTAATTATGTTAAGTGCTACATTTACAAATGCAAATTCTTTTGCTCATTGGATTGAAGATATTAAAAAAGTTAAAACAGATGTACATGGAACAACATTTCGTCCTGTACCTTTATTATTTATGGGATGGAATGAAAAATCTTTTCCTTTAATGACTGATAAACAAGATATTAATATTGAAGGTATTAAAGATTTTTATCAATCATTTAAACAATTACAAGACCCTTCTAAAAAAATTAAAAATAAACCATTCAGTGAAAAATTTAAATTAAATCAATTTATTGGATATATTATAAAAAAGGAACAATTACCATTATTATCATTTTCTTTTTCAAGAAAAAAATGTATAGATTTTGCAAAATCAATCGAATTAACACTTAATGATCATATTGATAATAAAGAAATAATGAAAATTTATAATTCTATTTTTAACAAGGATTTAGCCTATATGAGGGAAAAAGAATATTTAGTTGAAATATTAGAATTAGTTAAAAAAGGCGTTGGATATCACCACTCTGGATTATTACCATTAATAAAAGAATTTATAGAAATCCTATTTAACCGAAATTTAATTAAAATTTTATTTGCAACTGAAACATTTGCTGTTGGAGTAAATACTTCAACACGTTCTGTTTGTTTTAATGAAGTAGAAAAATATGACGGAATTCAACGTTTTTTGCGAAATGATGAATTTATACAAATGTCAGGTAGAGCAGGAAGAAGAGGTAAAGATACTATTGGATATGTATATTATGTACCTTTAAAGGAACCAGTTAATCAATTTGATTTGAAAGGTGTTCTTATAGGTTCAGGAAAAATTATTAATTCTCAATTAAAAATTAGTTCTTCTAAATTTTTGCAATATATAAACGATAATTATTTATTAAATGATACATTTTTTTCAAGAGAATTAATTAGTTCCAAAAAAACAATTGAAAAAAATATAGATAAATTAAAGGAAAGTGTGAAGGAACCACAACTATTTTTAACAAAAGAGGAAAATGAGTTTATGGAACAATATGAGGAATTATGTTTAAAAAATGGCAAAGGAAAAAATGGGAAAAAAATAGCGGTTCAGAAAAATAAGATGGAAAATGAGATGACAAAGAATATAAGAAGATTTTATGATTATAGGAAGAATATATTAACAACAAAAGATAAAATTAATAATTTAGAGAAAGAGTTAAGAGATATCGATCATTTGATTGATACGATTATAAAAAGTGGAAGAATATATTTAAGAGATTTTATAGATAAACCAGAAGCGCAAATAATATCAAAACTAAATTATCAAAATGAAATATTACTAGCGAATTTAATAGTTAAAATTGAAAATCCTATTTATTTTATATCAATACTTTCAATGTTTATTGATGAAAAAGGAAAAGTAGATATAAATACAATTAAGGGAGAGATGCCAAAAGAATTTTTAATATACTTTAATGAAATAGTACAGAAGCATAATGATTATAGGGATAAGTATGCTATTCAAGATCCTTATTTGGATATATATAGAGAAGATTTATATTTTGATTTAATAATACCAACTTATTTATGGTTAGAAGGTTCAAATTTAAATGATATAGGATTTTACTATGATGGATATATTGGTAATTTTATAAGAAATATTATGCAAATTAATGAAATTTTAGAAAAAGTAATTTCAATTAGAGAAGAAATGGGATTAGAAACTAATGAGTTAGTATTAACTCAAAAAAAATTAATTAGAGATGAAGCTATTTTTAATAGTGTGTATTTGAGGACAAATTCTGTCTTTTAATTCTATTTTATCATAATGTTCAATATCAAACAATACATTTTCTTTAATATTAATTATAATATTATTTACAATTAAATTATTATTTTCTACTGTTATAACCACATATTCTTTAAATAATTTAGGAACAATATGAAATTTTAATATATTTTTATCATATATTAACATTCCAGTTTTTTTTTCAATATTGATTGAGATTATTTTAGCATAAAATTGCTTTAAATCCATAATTTTCATTAAATTATATTCCCTATAAAATTTCCTAAATAAATATTTTTTCCTATTCAATTCAAAAATATCTATTTTTTCAATATATTCACCTATTAACCAATTTTTAAAACATAATTGATTATAAAAATCTGGAAAACGTCTTAAAGGTGAAGTAGCATGAGTATAAAAATCCAATCCTAATGTATTATGTCTTTGCGGTAAAAACCCATAATAAGAAGAATTACTTAATAATATATTTTTATCAGAGAAATATATTTCATCTCCTTTCCTTATACTATTTGATGAATAGATAATAGGAATGTTATTTAAATTACAATATTTTGCAAATAAATGATTATATAATAACATAATCCCCTCCACAAATCCCCTATTATCAGCATCAACAAATATATTATATTGTTTTATAGCATTAATAATTTCAAAATGTGAATTATTAAGTGTATGTTGATTATAATTATCTTTATTTTTGTTAATCATTAAAACAGGATAAAATTCATATTGATTATTTTTAAAATTATATTCTAGACAGATACATTTATTTTCATTATCCTGAAAAAGTGATGTTTTATTTTCGGTTAATTTATCTAATAAAGGAATTATTTTTTTTCCATAAATGGTAGAATGACGTAAATTAAGAATTTCTAAATTATGTAAATATTCGGTAGGTTCTGCAATATATATATATATAATATTATCTTCAATACAATAAGCATCATCAATATCTTCTGTATTATCATCATCAATAGAAATTATATTTTTATTTCTATGATCTTGGCGATAAATATGAAATGGTTTATATTGAGCATTATTTAATTCTTTATTTTTAATTAATTTTAGGGATGAGTTATATAAATCAGAATAAGGTATTATTTCATCGGCAATAATACTACTATCAGAAATATTAGCAAATATAAAACAGGAACTTTTAATAGGTCTGTTCAAATAGATAGGAAATAAAGATGTTTGATATCCGAATTTTCCATTCTTTAAAGGTAATCTTTTTAATCTCCTATAATCAATCTTCCCAACAGTTAATTTAGAAAATGGACTTTTACTTATAATATCTGCCCTCTTGTTCTGAAAAATATAATTATTCAAAAATGAATATTCTCCTTTAATATGTTCTGGAGGCTGATTATAGGGAATTAATGGTATAAATTCTATTTGCTGTCCATTTAATGCTGTGTCTTCTGTAAAATAACACTCATTTAATTCTGTATAAATATAATGTTCATAAAAAATACCTTTTTTCATAAACATATAAATATAAATTACTTAAATTAAATTAAATATTTAAAGAAATTGGACATCCAGCATCTCTTTTAATAAAAAAATCAATAGAAGAATTATTTGAATTATATTTAAAAATATTATTTTCAATAACATTAAAAAAATTAATTTCATCATTAATAGATTTGAATATTCTATAATAATTTTTCATTTTATAAATATTATAATTAGAAATTTCAATAAATTTATCTTTATGATTGATATCAGGGAAGAATTGATGACAAATTTTTATTAAAAGTTCTTTTTCATAAATAGGGAAATATAAATAAGAACATCTAGAAAAAAGTGCATCAATAATTGTTCTATCATCTTCAATTATAAGTATAAAACGTGTTATACGTGAAAAGTCCTCCATAATACGCCTTAACGCATTTTGTGCATCTTGAGTAAGAATATGAGCATTTTCAATAACAATTGTTTTAAAATAATAGTTTTTAGAAAAATTATTAGAATTAATCATCGATGAAGCAAAATTTTTAACTTTATCTCTTATAATTTTTATACCACCATCTTCATTTGCATTAATAATTAATACATAATCCTTAATATTTATTTCATTATAGAATTTTTTTAGAAATAAAAGCACTAACTCTTTTTTATTAGTATTTTGATGTGAATTTAAAATAATATTAGAGAAATTTTTATTTTTAATAATATTAATTAAATATTCTTTTTTTTCTTGAAAATTAACACAATTGTTCCAGATAAATTCAATCATAATAAAATAATACTTTTGTTTTAAAATTAAGACATAATAAAATTATGATATGGGTTGAAAAATATGCACCACAAATTTTAGATGATATTATAGGAAATAAAGATGAAGTCAAAAAACTAAAATTATTTATAAAAAGCAATTTTCTAACAAATTTATTATTATCTGGAGAACCTGGAACTGGAAAGACTTCTACTTTATTATGTTTAGCAAAAGAATATTTTGGACAAAATTATGATGAAAATGTCTTAGAATTAAATGCAAGTGATGATAGGGGAATAGAGACTGTAAGGAATAAGATAAAAACATTTTGTTCAAGAAAGACTATAAAAGATAAGTATAAAATAGTAATATTAGATGAAGCTGATAATATGACAATAAATGCACAATATTCATTAAGAAAAACAATGGATTATTTTGAAAATAAATGTGTATTTTTTTTTACAAGTAATCATTTACCAAGTATAATAGAGCCAATACAGGATAGATGTACAATTTTTAATTTCGGTAAAATAGAAGAAGAAGAAATTAACAATAAGTTAAAAGAAATTGCAATAAAAGAAGGTGTTAAAATTGATAATAAAGCATTATCACAATTAAAATATTACACTTCTCATGAATGTGATTTACGCTCAATGATAAATATATTTGAGTTTATTTCAATGGAAACAAAGAAAAAAATAACAACAAAAATTTTAGAAAGTATTTTTGAGAAACCTCCTCATATTATTATAAAAAAATTAGTTGAAGAATTATTTAATAAGAATTTAAAAAATGTTATTGAAATAACAAAGGGATTATTAGAAAGGGGATGTAGTGTTTATGATATTTTTGATCGTATATTTTATTTTACTAAAAATGATTATAACTGTGATGAAAGCGAGAAACTATTATTTTTTGAGGTATTAGCACCTTATCATACATCAAATATAAATGGATTTCAGACATTAACACAATTAATGGCATTTTTTATAACATATGCTAGAATTTAAAATACAATTTATTATTAAATAAATGGAGAAATACTTGCCATTGAGTGAGATATTACGACCAAAGAGATTAGATGAAGTATTGGGGAACAAAACAATAATAAAAAATTTAAAATCATTTGTCAAAGATAAAAATATACCGAATTTGTTATTTTACGGTTCTCCAAGCGTTGGTAAAACAACTGTTGCATTTGCTCTTTGTAGAGAATTATATGGAGATAATTTTAATTCAATGGTATTGGAATTAAATGCAAGCGATAATAGGAATATACAAGTAGTGAGAGATATAATAAAAGAGTTTGTTTGTACCAAATCATTTTTTTCAAATGATCCGAAATTTATTATTTTAGATGAAGCTGATAGTATGACCAGTGATGCACAATTTTGTATGAGAAGGATTATAGAGAAATATAATAATAATGCTAGATTTTGCTTTATTTGTAATAATTTATATAAAATTATACCCGCTATTACTAGTCGTTGTACTCCTCTTCAATTTTTAAAACCATCGTTTCAAGAGATTAGCAACTTATTTATAAAAAATAACTTAAAACCAATTTCTTATGAAATATATTCAAAAAATGACTTGCGGAAATTATTAAATAATTATCAATTTTATCAAAAATTAAATTTAGCAAATGAAATTGAAATTATTGATAAAATTAAAGAACATAAAAATGATATGAAAGGATATTTAAGAGAATTATTTTTTTTACGAGGATATAATATTGTTTATTTGAATAAATTAATTTGTGATTATTATTTAGAAAAAGGAGGTAATTTTGAAGATATTATAATAGAAACAGCAAAAATTGAGAATATTGCACAATCACTAAATAGTGAAGAAGTTATAGAAATTTATAATAATTTATTTAATTTTTTAGATAAATAAGTATTTATTTTTATGTATAAATATGAACTTCCTAATCATAAAAAAAATGGAATGTAAAGATTGTGGAGAGTTCTATGATACTTTAGAATTTCAAAAAATATTAAATGAAAAATATGTTAAATGTAAAGATTGTTGGAATAAATTTTATAATGAATTAGAAGAAAATATTAGAAATTATGAAGGTAATTTATTTGGATTTGAAAAAAATTATGCTAAAAGCTTTTCTTACTAAAATACTTTGATTTAAAGAAATTATAACTATGATAATTACTTATAATGTCATTCGCAAGAGAACTTTTTGATGCAGCTAAAGAAAAACGTTCTAGCCACCAAGTATTTTCTAACGAACAGTATATGGAGGCAAGAAATACACGTCTTCAAGCAATTCTTACAGATGAAGAGGGATTAAGAAATCGTATGCGTAATGCAGCAGTACAGGACGGACAATTTCAGATAACTCTTGCATCTTACAATATCAACAATGAAACCGATAGTGAATTAGCAAATCTTTGCCACCCTTCACATCGTCAAAGAAATAGGGCTGAGTCTTTCCTTCAACAGTTACAGGATCAATTTAACACTATTTTCAATGCAAATTCGGAGGGAGAGGATAATACCAGATTTAGGGTTTATACTGGAGGAGACCGTGCTACTCCTGGTCAATTTTCTATTTTTGTTTCATGGGGCAACCCTCGCTCACGTCCTCAGAACAGAAGATATACTCCTAATCAATATAGGCGTAATAATTATAGAAATAACCAAGATAGTAACAATAACAACAACAGTACCAATAATGCTTGGATGACAGTAGCACGCCGAGGTGGTAACCGTAATTACCGTTCTTCTCGTCAGTAATCATTTTAAAAAAATAGAAAATTGACCAGGAATTAATCTTTTTTAAAATTATCTTTTTATTTTACTAAATAAGATAATGAGACTAATACCATATATAGATTTAGAAGATGAAAAGCCAAAAAGGATAGGAATATTATATTTAGAGCAGATGATAGATAATCAGGATAATGAAGATATAGTATATAAATATATTAAGAAAGTAAAAGGGTTATTTACGAATATAACTTGTAATATCTTGGCGATACCAGCAATTCAAGATATTTCAATTGGCATTAGAAAATTAACAGAGGAATTTATTGGGTTAGAGGCAATTGTTATATTAGGTTATGTAAAGGATGATAATAGAGAATTAAATAATTTCATTTACTTATATAATTCTAAAAATGATACTTTTATTATAAATAGTTTATATTTTTCATCTTATGGTTCTAAAGAAAAGTTTTCTGATGAATTTATTGAAAAACAAATAGTTAGATTAAATCATTTACTTAATCTAAAAATTAGTAAGAATTTATAATCAAAGCGTAAGCTGTCTAGAATTCTAGATGCTTCCTCTTCCACTCCTTCTACATGACAGATAATTTCTGCTGGTATATCTTTAAGAATAGTCATAATAGTATTTAAAAGTCTGAATTTATTTGTATCATTTTTTTTGTACATTACGAAAAACAAAAACCAAGTTTTTTCGGCTCATTAATAGGAGAACTAGAAAGATTATTATTACTATCTTCTGTATCATTATTTGTATCATTATTTGTATCTTGTACTTCTGAAAATAAACAAAATCCAAGATTTTTTGGTTGGTTCATTTCTCTCTCAATAGCAATTATTTCATCATAATTTTCATTTTTCGTTATTTCTTCAATATATTCTGTTATTTTCTTTGTTTGTGGTTGTGAAAAATACTGAGAAGCTTTTATTCCTTTACCATTTTTATATAAAAAATCTTTATATAATTCCGTATTATTTCGTAATTCTAAAACTTGATTCCATACTTTTCGCATTTCATTTATAGCATAATAATTCCACCAATCATCATCTCTATAAACCGGTGCATTCGAATATTTTTTTAAAAACCAAAATGTTTTACTTATGAAATCTTTGTTTTTGTTTTGAGTATATATGTCATCAAGCCAATTTTGAATATTTACTTCATTTAGAGGAGAATAAAAATAAATTTTTTTATCAAGTTGTCTATCTTTAAAAGTAACAACACATCCTTTATATGCACAATCTTTAACTTTAAATTCCTGTTCTGTTATTTCTTCAAATAAACATTCCCAAAAATCACAACGGTCTAAATGACATGTTTGTAATTGACCTTGTACTTGACACCAATAATAATCAGGCGGATTTCCTGTTATTTCTCTTTTTGGAGGACATTTTATTTCTAACATTATACCAGTTGCACTAATTCCATCAGGTGATGCTCCAACAAAATCATAATCAGGACTTGGTAATAACCCAAATTCTTCTATTGGCAAATTATACATATTTTCATAAATTTCTGTTGCTACAGGTTCATATTTTACCCCCCATTCTGTCGCATTATTCCCAAAAAAAGTTCTATGACCCAACTTACCTAATATGAAATTATTTAAATCCGCATATTTACCAATACCAACTACTGACGCTAAATCAGACATAGTAATCATTTTTTTACGCATATCAAACCACTCTTGAGACCTTTGTTCAGGTTGAGGAATTTTTCTTAATTTATCAACTATCTCTTTATATTTAATTGGATTTATTTCCATATTAGTTTCATATTTAATAACACGTTCTAAAGCTCTTTTAAAATATTGATTATTAATAACAGAGTGTTTTTCAAGTGCAATATCTCTAACACTATCAATAATTTCATTAACTTTTAGGGTATTATATGGTAATTCACCTCTATAAATTTGTAGAGATTTATATGCAATATGATCATATATAATAGGAGTTTTATATTCCATATACTTATAAAAAGTCTTTTATTTAAATCATTTTTTTTATATATAATTATTTATGTCATTTGTTATTTGGAGGAATAAACAAAAACTACTTAATAGGTTATTTAACGAAGTAATAAAGGATTTAGATTTACCTTGGAAGAATAAAGAATTAGATTTTTCAAGTAGATATAGATTATTTTTGCAAAACTATAGATTTTATATTGAGTCTAGAATAAGATTACATGAGAAGTTAAGAGAAGAAATTTTTATAAATAATAATCTTGAACTAACGGTTGAAGATGCTCAGAAATTTTTATCTATATAAAAAATTGAATTAAAAAAAATGGATATAATTATAATATGAGTGTCTATAATCAAGGAAGTGAATTAAATACACGTATTAGTGATTTTGAAAATGAATTAGTTCAAAAAAACATAGAAGAAGTTGAAGAAGAAGAAGTTATTGATGATATTGATTTTCAAAGTAATGAAGAATTTTATGAGACTTTAACTGATGAAAAAGATAATATCAAAAAATATCCTTGTTTAACAAGATATGAAAATGCACGTATAATTGGATTACGTGCTGAACAAATTTCCAGAGGAGCTCCTCCTCTTATTGATGTTGGTAATCTAACAGACCCTATTGATATTGCCCTTAAAGAACTTGAAGAAAAATGTTGTCCTTATATTATTGAACGTAAATTACCTGATGGAACCAGTTATAGAGTTAGTGTTAATGAATTAATCTAATTAAAAAAAATTGAATTTTTATTTTTATATTATAAGGATAATATACAATGCCTAAACAATCCGCCAAAGTTTCAAAGAAGTCTAAAACTTCTAATCCTATTGAAAATGAAGATATGTTAAAAACTACTAATAAGTCCAAAAAAATAAATAAAAAGACTGTATCAGAACCTATTCCGGAACCTGAACCAGAATTATCTGAGCCAGAATTATTGGAAGAAGAAGAACAAGAAAACATTGAAGATGTGACTGAAGACGTAGTTAAAGAAAAAGTAACTATAAAGAAAGAAGTTCAAATTACTGAACATAAAAGAAATCAGGAATGTCTAGAAAATTTTAAGGAATTAAAAGAGACGAATAAAACGATTAATAATATCGTAGATGATATTAAAAAATTGAATAAAGCAATAACTAAATTGACTGATAAATTAAATAAAACTTCAGATAAATCTGATAAAATTATTGAAATAATTAATTCAATTAATTCGATTAATATTGAAATTTCAAATAAAACTACTGAGTTAAAGGATTTTTCCCTTAAAAAACAATTGGTCACAATTAAAGAAAGTGAAAAAATCTATAATCAAGTTCATATAAGCTACGCTAAATTGCAAGGAAAAGAAGATGAAAAGAAAAATAGTAAAAAAGAAAGAAAATTTACGAAAAAACCACTTTTAACTGAAGTTTCTCAAAACTTCTTTAATGAATTTGCAAATGAAGTTACTAATAAAGATGGTAAAATTGTTGAAGAAATCAAATATGATGATAATGATCAACCACTTACTGATGATAATGAGTTTAAACGAGTTATTCATGCATATATTAGTAATAATGAATTACGCGAAGGAACTACTATTAATCTTGATGATAATCTTAAAACCCTTTTCCCAATGTGTGGCAATCACATGGATAATACCGAAATTATGAAGTATTATTCTCTTCATTTTAAAGGTGAAGATGAATTTCAGAATAAAATTAATGAATTACAAAAGTAAATTCAATTGTAATTTTAAATTAAATACAGTCTTTTCTACATAAAGGACAATTATAACAAAGTTTTTTAAAAAACCATTTATCAAGACATTTTTTGTGAAAATATTGATTGCAACATTCTGTTTTTCTATATAATTCTTTTTTATTAAATTTATCCATACATATTGAACAACAATGGTTATTTAAATTATTTTTTACTCTTTTTGGAGGTGGTAAATGAAATACCATTTCTGACATTGTAAAACCACAGTTATTATCAACATCTTTAGATTTATCTTTAAATTTAACCATTGCACTAGAAAAATTATTTTTATCTGTAATGACTACAATTTCTTGCTTATCAGTGTTCTTTCTTATATGATTTACTACATTTGCTAACTCACTATGATTAGTTGCTAAATATTTATCCATTTATAATTTATATATTATTATTAATTAATTATTTACGAATAATTATTCTAAAATAATTATTTACGAAGTGGTTTTTTGGCGGAAGGTTTTTTTACTGCTTTCTTAACAGGTTTAACTGGTTCTGGTTCCTCTTCTTCTTCCTCTTCTTCTTCTTCCTCTTCCTCTTCTTCTTCTTCCTCTTCCTCTTCTTCTTCTTCTTCTTTTTCTTCATCTGAATCAGGAATTTCTTCTTCTTCATTGTTATCTTCTACTTTAGTATCATCATCATCATCATGAACTGTTTTATCTTGACTGAGTTCATTCTCTAATTCTTTTTTTTGTTGTTCTACATCATCAGTACTAAAAGCAAATCCAATATTGCGACTAATTGTTTGACGCGGAATAACAAAGAATTGGATAATAGTGATGGTAATGCCAAATTTTTTTTGTACAAACCAAGGACGCATAGAAAAAATAAACTTAATTCTAGAATTTTTAGGAATAAGTTCTTTCAGTTCATCAAAAGTAGTAGCGGTTCTCATATCATCTTCACTATAATAAATAGTTACATCATATGCGCTTTTATCATTAGGATTTTCTGAATTTTGTTTATACGGAATTTTAGGTTGAATAGAAGGAGGCATAAGCTCTCCACTCTTATTAGTAGCACCATCGCGTACGATATTAGTAAAAAGTTTTTTATCACTTTCACTGTAATCAGTTTTTGCAAATTTTTTACCATAGTCATAATTATATTGAAGTACTTTATCAAATAGTTTATTCATCTGTTGATGATAATGACTATCCCTTTCAAGAGTAGCCAAAATGGAACAAGTTCCCGGCTCTTCTTGATAAAGTCCTGGTCCAAATGGTGCTTTACATGTAGGACTTTCATAATAACATGTTTCACCTTCATATTGAACATAAGATGACCATCTAGGCTTTTGCTTAGTGTTAGGGTCATTCTTTTTAGGGTCAATATGAATAGGTGCTGTAAAATTAATATTATCAGCGTTAAAATCTTCGGGTTTAATAACACGGATTTGTTTCTGGTTGTTTGTTGCCATTATATTACTCATTAAGGAACTAATTTAAATAATTCAATTTTTTTTAAATTGAATTTTAATAAGTTATACTAAACTATTATTTAATAAAAAAAATGAAAATTTAAAAATAATATATAAATAATGGTATGAAGTGTATAGCTTTAATAGGTAGAAATAGTGATATTCAATGTACGCGAAATTCAAGACAAGGAGAAGAATTATGTGGCACACACTTGCGAGTATCCAATGTTAGAACAATTAAACCATTAACTTCTGATTTAATCTATGATTGTGATGAATATTTTGATAATTTGAAAAATAATACATTATTAGAAAAAAGAATAACAAAAACATTAAATTATTTATGTTTAGAAGACAATCCATCATTATTAAATCGATATTTTTGTAATTTTTTAGTAATAAAAAATCAATATATAAAAGATGTTATTATTATTCAGAAATTTATTAAATTTGTAATCAATAAAACTAGAAAACAAAATAATAATAAAGTAGATTTCTGCTCTCTTGAAAATATATGTAATATACCTTCTTATTATTATGTACAATTAATTGCTAAAGATGGACATAAATATGGTTTCGATATCCGTTCCCTATTATCTTTTTGGAATGATAAATTTATTAATCCATATACATATGAACCTATAACAGATGAACAAAAAAAATATATAAATGAGAAAAAGAGTAATTTAATAAGAAAGGGAATAGATATAGGAATAGAGAAGGATGAATTAACAGATGAACAAAAAGAGTCACAATTATTAGTTAAATTAACATCTAGATTTGATTTTTTAGGTTATTATTTTGATGAAAAATGGTTAAAAGACTTATCTTTACCACAATTAAAACAGTTATATAAAGGAGCTGAAGATATATTTAATTATAGAGCAGAATTAACAAAGGAAAATAAGAAAAAATTAGTAAAAGGAGGTAAAGCTTTTACTGATATACATCTAATCGATTTATGTCAAGATAAAAAAGTTATGTTGAGAAAAATTGTTGAAGAATTTTCCAAATTCGTTTTTGACGGAGAAACAAATGATGACTGTTGTTGGGGTGCTAATCTTATGATAACTGCTATTGTAGAAATATCAGTTGATTGTGGTAATGCATTCCCACATTTATTACAAGCTTTTATTAATTAATCATAATAGAGTAATCCAGCTGAGCCACCTTGAATTTTCAAGATATTATAATTAATACCATAAATATTTAATTGAGGTAATTTAGGTAAGATTCTGGGGTCAAATTTTGCTAATAAGGTAACGCTATCAATCATAGAAAAATTACAAGTTCCACTTGGTTGATGCTCCTCTGGTTTTATTGCAAAACTATAATTATATATAAAATTTCTCGGAACTTTAGTATGATGTTGATATGGTTGTATTATTCTAAAAAATATAGGATCTCTATAATCTTCTATTCTATCTTCTCCATTAAATTGTATTTTGGCACTTAACATTGTATCTCCTTCAGGTTCTTCACCATTACTGAAATCAAAAAAATCAATTCCTTTAAAAGCTCCTTGGGTGAATATATCATCCGTTTGAACAACCCAAATAAGTTCTTTAATTGAATTTGTGAAGGGAATTGTAATAATTTCTTCTTGACTATTAATAGATTGAGTAGAAATTTGTAACTGGTCTATTAAATATTCAATATTACAATTTGAAAAACGTTTTCTCTCCTCTTTATCTAAATAAATATAATTAACCCATAAATAAGCAAATTCAAATGACATTGACGACATTGAAGAGCTTTCTTCACCCCCTTTTCCAGGTGCATTACCATTTGATGAAACCCATAAATCATTTAAATCATTAAATTGGAATATAATACGAACTTTTTGTTCTTGTAAAGCCACTAAAGGCAATGATAAACCAATATTAGAATTAAACCAGAACTGTAAAGGAACATTTAAATCATATGGTCCTGGGTTACTATCAACATCAAAAGTCTCAAATTGTCCTATTAAAACATTATACGCATATTTTTTTTCATCCACTATTGTAAATTCACTCCAAATTTGTAGCCATTGTCCATAATGTCTATTTATTCTTAATCCTCCTATTTCAACATCAACATAACGTATTAAAGCATTTCCAATACCATTAACGTAACTAACAAAATAATTAGGATTATCTTGTGGTCTAATATTTAAACCGGGTAACCTAACATTTAGATACATTTGATGAACTAAATCGGCTTTTTGTTCTAGTTCAACATATGCTTTACTTCCGAAATCCGCTTTTCCAACAAAATATTGTCTTACTTGTTCCATAGCAAAATTGCCATGACGCTTATAAACAGCAATAAAAAATGTAATTTGTGGGTCTCCAGTTAAATATATATCTTCACTTCCATATGCAATAAGTTGTATTGAACCTCCAGGCATATTATTATATATAAAAGTATTTTTTAATAGTATAATAATTAAATGAAATTTGATGATGTTACTATAGAAGGTAGTGCGGAAATTAAACGTAAATTGTTTTTAGGAGAATTTGACCCACTTTTTTCTGGAAAATGTAAAATTGATGGTGATTTAGTAGTTAATGGGCGTATAATTAATAATGATTATGTTGATAATACATCTGTTCAACATTCATTTTCAAAACTGATAATAGAGGAATTAGAGGGTAAGGGGGAAATAAAAATAAATACCCCCATCACAGTTCCTATTATCTATCCCAAAAAAATTTTTTTGGAAGATAGTTTAATAGAAAAAAGGAATAATAGAATAGAAATAAATGAAAAAATTCATTGTCCATCCCTAATCACTGATGATATTAAAATTAATGAATTAATTGGTAATAAAATTAATATAAAAGAAATCACCACACATTCCCTATTATCAGGCGATATTCAAACTTTAAACATAAATACCGAAAAAATAAATAGTGATAATGCTATTTTTAAAAATATTAAAGTATCTAATATATCTCTTCCTGATGATATTTTTATTTCTCATTTGATTTGTAATACTATAAATGGTATCAAATTACCCGTTGATGAAATATTAACTCTTGATAAAAAACAACCCTTAAATAATAAATTCCTTATCAATCCATTTGATGCTAATAAAAATCGTATTATAAATCTTGCTGAACCTACTATGCCAAATGATTGTGCCACAAAATCATATGTTGATAAATATTTAGGAACATTTAAAATTTATCAATCTGTAGCGGTTTTATTTTCAAAAACAGATGAATTAAAAGGAGAAGTTTTAGATAATGGAGGAATTATAACTATAAAATTTCCTCAAAATATAAAAATAGATGGAATACCTTTTACAGAAATAAGAGAAGGTGATAGAATTATGGTTTTAGATAAAATTATTTTTAAAAATGGTGTATTATATCCTGAAATATATACTATTTTAAAATATAAAAGATTATCTAATTCACATAATTATATTCTTATATTAGAATTTGATAATTTGTTTGAAAAAATTAATGAAAAATATATTGGTATTAAAGTTTTAAACGGAATGTTTTATTCTAATCATACAATTATTTATCATAAGGAAAGTAAAGTTATTACTTGGATTTAATCAAATTTTACTTTTATCTATAATGACTGACTCAGTTGAAAGTATCAATCATTTCTACAAAGTTTATAATAAAGTTGAAGACCTTAATATTGAGTTATCTAATTTAAAATCTAATTTTATATCTAATGAAAAAACTAATATTTTAAGTAAAACAACTGTTATTAATGGGGATTTAATTCCTCTTGAGAACACTTATAATCTTGGAAATTCTCTTAAACCGTTTAAAAGTATATATGCATCTCATCTATCTTTCAATAATTATCTTGAATTAGGGAATAATGCTAATTTATTCTTAAATAAAATTGGAAGAGTTGGTGTTAATACTAATCTATTAAATAGTACCTTTTCTGTTAATGGTCTTGATAATTTTATTATTGAGAATGTTTTTCTTAATTTTAATGATAACTCGGCTACTTTTGATACTGAAGCTTCCGATATTAGACAATTTATTGGTAAATATGAATATTTTATGATTTATAGCATTGATAAAGTAAAATCAATTGATGGATACACTGAAATGAATAGTTCTTATTTAATGGAAAATATATGTGAGTTTTATAAAATTGAAGAAGTAACTGGAAAAAAAATATTTTTTTCAGGTAATATTAAACAATTATTTAAAGATGAAGCATTAATACTTACTTGTAAATTAGAATTTTTAGTTAATTTAGTTTCTATAAATGATTGTAAAGGTAATAATGTATTAAGAATTGATTATTTTGGAGATATTTATTATAGAAATAATCAATTAAAATTAGGAAAAGAGGAATGGATTGAGGATTTAAAAGAATTTATATTTAATGGAAACATAGTAATACCACCCTATAATCTCTATGAAGATACTATTTATCATTGTATAAGGGGAAAAATTATATTTGATAGAATAAATAGAAATTGGATATTATTAGAACAGGGGGAAAAAAAGGAAAAAAATAATTTAAAATTTGGAGATGGATTATATGAAGATGATGGAATTTTAGGAATAAATATAAATCCAAATCATTTGTGTATATCTGATAATAGGATAGGAATTAGCAAGAATATTATGAAAAAAATTTTTGAGGAAGTTAAACAGGATGCAATTACTACAGAATTTTCAGAAATAAAAATAGTTTCGAAAAAAGAAAATAATATTGAATATAAAATTGAAACTATTTTTTCAAATGATAATGACGAATTTGTTAAAGATACATCGGTTAAGTATTGGATAAGTACATTGAGTGAAAATGGTGACCAAACAAAACCAATTCAAACTAAAGAATTTGAATATAGTCGAAATGCTAGTTCAATCTGTTTTAAAATTAATTTTGATAAAAAAGATGAATATAGAATTTATAGAGAGGTAAAATTTGGAAGTAAAATAATTTATAATATGTTAGAAATTGAAAATAATACACTTATGGATATATTAATTCCAGCTAGTTTTAATAAACTACGTTGGACAGAAATAGATGAGGTAATTATGGATGATCAGACATATTGTACAATAACAGATCTAAAAAAGAATGGTGAAATATTAATATCAAATTCATTAAAAGTTAATTCAATCATAAATGAGGGAATCATTATTAATAAGGATTGTGATAAAAATTCGTTAATTATTAATAATCAAACGAATAATTCATCATTAATTGAACTTAATAGTAAAAAATCTGAAAATAAGATTATAGGAAATGATGCTTATGGAAGTAGTGAATTATCAATTGGTGGTAATATTTCTATTACAAATAAAGAATTAGAAAATATTGTTATGATAGGTTATAATAAAAGTATAAATATGAATGATATTCTAGGTTCATATAAATATAGATTACAAGTTGATAATGGAGGTATTGTTGCAGAAGGTGATATTTCAACAACTTATCCTAAACGTTTTGAAACAATAGGAAATCCAGTTAATAATATGAATGGTGCTGTTTTAAATACAGAGAGTAGATTATCAAGATATGATGGTTTAACATTCAAATGGGATAGAAATAATTTAATGGCAGTACCAATTACAAGTCAGAATAAAGTAGATGAAAGTAATATTATTCAGGTTAAAAATTTTTGTATTCAACATCCAATTGAAGAAAATAAATATTTAATTCATAATTGTTTAGAAGGTCCTACAGCTGATATATATTATAGAAAAAATGTTAAAATGGGAAAACATGAAAAAGATATTTTTGTAGAATTACCCGAATATTTTTTGGCAATGGTTGATTTAGAAGAAATTACTGTATCTCTTACTTCTAAAATTATTTTTGAATTGTTAAGTTGGAATAATGAAAATAAAGGTATCAGAATTTTTAGAGCTGGTAATCCTAATTATGAAGTTGTTATATCTATTATGATTATCGGAAAAAGAAAAGATATTGATATAGAAGTTGAACCAATTAAAACTAGATATAATGTTAATCAATGGGGACCTTATGCTTTTGTTCAAGATAATATTTCTACTAAAAATTTAATTTAAATTATTTATAACTATAATATTATTAAATATGTCCTTAATCTCTTATTATGATGCTTTACGCCAAGGTAATTTAGATGAAATAAAAATTTATAACGAAAATGGAAAAAATATTAATGATATTTTAAAAAGAAGTGCTTATTATGGTCATTTAGAATTAGTTAAATATGCATTACAAAATGGTGCTCATATTAGAACTGATAATGATTATCCTTTAATTTGGTCTGCTGAGAATGGTCATTTGGATACAGTTATATATTTAGTAGAAAATGGAGCAGATATAAATGCAGATAATAGTGAAGCATTATGGAGAGCATCTTCAAATGGTCATATGGAAATAGTTCAATTTTTAGTTGAAAATGGTGTTGATAAAGAAAATTACCATCTGGCGATAAAAATGGCACAAAGATATGAACAAATAGAAATTATTAATTATCTAAAAAAATTGAATTAAAAATAAAATATTTATTAGATACACAAATGTCCGAAATATCATATTATGATGCTTTACGCCAAGGTAATTTAGAAGAAATAAAATTATACTACGAAAAAGAAAAAAATATTAATGATATTTTAAAAAGGGGTGCTTATTATGGTCATTTAGAATTAGTTAAATATGCTGTACAAAATGGTGCAAATATAAGAATCGATAACGATTATCCTTTAAAGTGGTCTTCAGAAAATGGTCATTTAGATACAGTTAAATATTTAGTGGAAAATGGAGCAGATGTAAATGCAGATAATAGTGAAGCATTATGGAGAGCATCTTCAAATGGTCATATGGAAATTGTTAAATTTTTAGTTGAAAATGGTGTTGATAAAGAATATTATTATTATGCGGTTAAAATTGCATATAGATATGGAGAAACAAAGATAGCTAAATATTTACAAAAAAATAAAAAATAATGTAAAAATTATTTAATTTCTTATTATAATTATGACAACTATAACTATTGCGTCTGTTTCAGAATGGAATAGTAAGTTAGGTAATGGTACTACTTATACGAATACTACCATTACTATTTCTGCTGATTTAGAATTTACTTCTCAACCCAATATACCTATTTTAGGAGAAGGAACAACTTTAGATGGTCAAGGTTATACTCTTACTTTTACATATGTTAATCATAATGGATTTATTAAATTAGGTGCTGATAGTGGAACTGCAACAGTTCAAAATGTTAAGGTCATATCATCAGGTTCTGGAACGATTGCTCAACGTCAAGGTGGTTTATGTAATGTTTTAACTTCAGGTTCAGAAACATTTAATGGAACTAATCAAATTATAAATTGTTCTTATACGGGTAATGTTACAAATGGAAATTCAGGTGGTTTAATGGGTTCAAATAATAATACACGATATTTAACTCAACTATTGACAAATTGTTATGCAGATATAAATACTTTAAGTGGTAGTAGTGCAGGTGGATTATGTGGGACATTTGCAGGAAATAGTGGTTCTTGTACATTAAATAATTGTTAT
>Ga0180433_10003039_pt1 | contig 25095 bp, 27 predicted proteins | sample SS_ome_8_FD_132980 | JGI IMG/M metagenome (GOLD analysis project Ga0180433, IMG submission 132980) | Hypersaline lake sediment archaeal communities from the Salton Sea, California, USA - SS_1_D_1 metaG | ecosystem: Environmental > Aquatic > Non-marine Saline and Alkaline > Hypersaline >... | reverse complement strand
TATAGGATTCTAAAGGTAAAAGTTAAGGATAAAGATAGAAGAGGCGAGCTCGTAGTTCTTCCAGAGTTAATGCAGGAATTCTCTTTATAAAATACTTAATATAATTATTATTAAAGCTGATTATGTCAATAATCATATAAGCAACTTTTTTAAACTATAATAGAGAAATATCTATATGAGTTCTATTATTGAAACTATTAAAACTTATTACGAGAAATTACCCAGGAGTTATTGGGCGATAATAAGCGGGATTTTTGGTTTATCGTTTATTTTTGTAGCTGCACTATTGCATTCACTCACGGAACCTATATCCTTCTTCACGCATTGGGTAAGTCATTTAGGATGGGGGCCGAATGGTTCAGAACTGGTGTTTAGGATTGGGATAATTGTTCTTGGATGCTTGTTGGTTCCATATATTATCTCTCTAACACGTTATTTATGGAAAGAAAGAGACGAAGATAAAACAAAAAGCATGAAAATATTCCTTATTAGCGCATTTATTTGTTCCGTGTTTGCGCTAATAGGTTTGCTTTTTGTGTCTATATATGGTAACATCGCCCAAGAGGGTTTTTTCTTGCATTTGATAGGAGCAGTGACGTTCTTTGCAATGACAACTGTGATGATCGTTTTGTACACGATATCAATGATGCTCTGTGGGAAAAAAAGTAAATTTCAACAATCATGTGCCCTGATTGTCGTCATATTTTTCATTTCAATGGTAATTTCGGCCACTCCCGTTATCAGCAATTATTCTGTTTTTGAATTGTTGAATAGTTTTATAATCAAGACACCCGACGAACGCGTGACATTTTTAGCAAGTATCGTACCCCTTAGTACGTGGTTAACTTTCTTTGAATGGATGGTTACTTTTTCGTTTTGTGCATGGTTTATAATCACTGGCCTCTATACGCTTAAAATTGAAAGAGCTTAAGTAGATTTCTGGTAATTATTCTTTTCTAATCATCCTCTATTTTGAAAAATTATAGTTTCAGTTGGGTTATGTAATTAAAAATATAATCAGCGTAATATTTTCAAAACTACATAAAAAATGCATTGAGTGTAAATGAATTCTTCCAGTCCTTCGAGCAAGTACAAGCTAAATATCTATAAGATTTACGTGTTATATTTCATCATGGGAATCCATACGGTTCGAGGGGTTTACATCCCTTATATGATGGATTGGGGAGGCCTCACATTCTTTCAAATAATGATACTGCAGAGTTACTTCATGTTTGTTATTTTTATCCTCGAAATTCCTTCAGGAGCGATTGCAGATCGAATAGGGAGAAATATTGCGTTAATGATATCTGCGCTTTCTGTTGCATGTGCGGCGTTCTTTTACAGCATTGTACCCATTTTTTTCTTGTTCTTTGTAGGTGAAACGTTTTGGGCTTTCAGTATTGCTCTATTTTCTGGTACTGAAGAAGCGTTCTTGTTTAACACGCTGAAAACAATGGATCAAGAGAAGAAGCTTCCAACGATATTAGGAAGGACCCAAACAATAAATTTAATAGCTTTAACAATTTCAGCGCCTTTAGGGTCTATTATTGCTGAGTATATATCGTTACAATTTACGATGACTAGTCTTGGGCTTATTTATTTAAGCGCTTTTCTCGTTTCCTTGACTTTAAAAGAACCAAAGATTGAAGGGGAGAAACAAGCGCAGCATTATTTAGCTATTATAAAGATTGGCTTTCAAGAATTAAAGAAAAACGGCGTGCTGAGAAAGTTATGCTATGAAAGGATAATAATTAGTTATTTAACATTTTTTCTATTTTGGACATATCAAGTATACTTAGGGGAAGTTAACATACCTATTTTATGGTTTGGTTTCATAGCTGCATTAATGAACATCGTAAACATAAGTTTCACTATTTTTATCCCTTGGATGTTGAAACACGTAAAAAATAAATTGTGGTTCTTGATTGGTATCGACATGACAATTGGATTTTCCTTTATCTTATTAGGTTTCGCTACACTCCCATTTCTAGGCATTATTTTACTTTTATTAATTAGAGGATTTGGGAACTCGAGAAACCTGATTTTTGTAAACGGGATTAACAGGCAAATAGAATCAGAAAATAGGGCTACAGTACTTAGCACTGTTAACATGTTTGGAAGTTTTCTAATGGCTATTGCTTTCCCTTTTATAGGATTAATTGTAGAATTGAATCCCTTTTTGGTATTCATAATTCTTGGATTGGTGGTATTGTTCTTTACCATAGTAAAAAGGATTAAAAACGAGGATCTTTAAATCATTATTAAAAATAATAATCTAACAAGAGAAAACCATAATGATCGGGGAGATATTTGCGATGTTTGCCGTGCTCACTTTCGTAGGATCCAATGTGCTATTTCGGAAGGTAGAACACACAGCAAGCCCCACGTACATTAATCTTTTTAGAACTGCTTTTGGAACCCTCACTTTTATAATCGTAGCACTAATTATTGGCTCCTTTTTCGACATCTTTCTGCTCCCATTTGAACTATGGATAATTTTGTTCGTGAGTTTTCTTTTTGGCCAAGTTATCGGGGATACTGCGTATTTTAATGCCCAAAAAGAGCTCGGAACAACGTTAGCACTTGCGTTGTCAATGACATTTCCATTATTTACCTTCATTCTTTCATTGATTTTTCTCAATCGCCCCTTTGAGCTAAATATGATTATATCCTTAGTTTTAATTGGAGTGGGAATCACGATCATTGGTAGATACAAGATAAAAGCGGAGGAAAATAGCTTATCTTCTGAGGAGAGGTTACATCTCTCATTAAAAGAACAAGTAAGGAAAGCACTTTCAACAACATCTTTCAAAGCAATTATCTTTGGCTTTATAGCTTCATTAGGGTGGGCAGTAGGACTTGTAATTATTGACCACGCAACTAACCAGATCAATCAAATTCTTCAGACTGAGGGCGTGAGTTCCATAATTGCCAATGTAATTCGATTCCCTTTTGCTCTACTTATTTTAACCTTAATGGTATGGAGGGAGAACATTTCTTATAATAACATAAACCATCCAACTATTCATAAAAAATCTTTAAAAACTTGGTCCATTTTGTTGGGGGCTTCTATAATTGGCACATCAATCGGAGCTTTTTTATACACTGAAGCAGCTCGTACAGCAGGAGCTAACGTCATGTCATTATTAGCAAGTGCCAGTCCGCTTTTTTCATTGCCTTTAACATATTTGATAAATAAAGAAAAGATATCAAAAGAAGGCTTTATAGGCGTGATACTTACGGTGATTGGAGTCGTAGTTATTCTTTTATGAGTTTCCAAACGCAAGAGTCGATAAGTTTCTTATTACCATGGATTCCTATAACTTCAATTTGATTGTCACCCTCAGATAACTCGTAGTTAGACCATCTAAAGATACAAAGCTCCTCTTTGGTCATTATTCCGATCGACTTTCCATTCACTTTTAGTTCTACATCATCGCAATTAGAATAGACCTTAATTTCCGAATTAGCATCGATTCGTTCAAGATGGCGACGACTTGTGATGTAGACCATTGGTTCTTCGGTCCAATTTGCTTTGTAGAAGAAGTAAGCGTCTTTTTTCACCTTCCGATCGTACGTGACGAGCCCTTTATCGTTCCTACCTGGTGTATCTCCCTCGTTTCTACCTGCTACGGCGAAATCGAACATATTCCAGAGAAAGGATCCCCACACGAACGATGCTGCTTTTATCTCCTTATAATTTGCTTCGTGTACGAGGTTTTGCTTTTCTTCGGGATGGAAATTTCCTGTTGTTTTAACTTTATCCTCGTGCGTCATGTTCTGCACGTGGTGGTGAATGCTGGCACCCGCTCCATATTCACTCATGCAGAGTCCCCTGTAATTTCCAACTTTATTGAATCTTTTCATATGCTTTCCTAAGGAACATGGATTTTTTTGAAAATAATACCATCCTGCATAATGGTTCCATCCTATAATATCTGTGAGATTGTGTAATTCTTTCCTGAACAATGCTACCGAAATTGCTGCAAGTATCGTGGGTCTTGTTGGATCTTCTTCGTGAGCGAGATCGTTTAATTTTTCTATGACGGGTACGGGACTCTTCCTTTGAAAAAATCCTATTTCGTTCGCCAAGCTCCACGTGAATATTGAAGGGTGGTTGTAATTTTGTCGGATTAAATCAGTGAGCATTGACATGCTATTCTCGAGAAATGGTTCTTCAAAGTTAACTTTGTTCACGATTGCGAGTTCTGCCCACACGAGGATTCCATTTTTATCGCAAATATTATGGAAATAATCGGAATGTTGATAATGGGCCAACCTGACACCGTTAACACCCATTTCCATCATTAAAGAAAGGTCTTCATCTTGATCTTCATAGCTGAGAGCCCAACCTTTATTGAAACGGTCTTGATGCCTACAAACACCTTTAATTTTATAATGTTCTCCATTGAGGAAAAAACCTTTCTCAGGATCTACATGATAATATCGCAAGCCGAGAGGTTGAATTCCTACATCCAATAGTTTATTACCGTTAAAAAGTTCTACTTTTGCTTCGTACAAATAAGGATCATTACGACCGTTCCATAAATGTGGATTTTTAATGGTTAAACTTTGAATAATATCAGTTGTCTGGTTAAATCTTGCTTTTACTTCATTCTCTAAAACCTTAACCTGGGCACCATCAGCATCAAGAATAGAAGTTTTAATAGTTAAAACCGACAGGTTTTTATCCATATTTGAGATTTTTGTAGTTATTTCTACTTCTGCTTTTTCATTCGTGACCTTTACCTGTTTCAGATAGATTCCTGGTGAGGCGTGATCAAGTGGTGTTATACATGTCCTTTCTTTCTCGATTAAATGAGCTTGACGATATAAACCACCCATTACAGGAAAATCGCCTCCCAATGGAGGCAAGTCTTCTCTCCAGGAGTTATCAACCTTTACGGCTAGCGCATTATCTTCACTGAATTTCACGTGCGGGGTTATTTCATAGCAAAATGCTGAAAATGCCCCGAGATGTTGCCCAAGGTAAGTTCCGTTTAAATATACATGAGCAATACTTCCTGCAGCTTCAAAGAATACGAAAAATCTCTTGTTTTCATTGGATGGGATGGTTAAAACTGTTCGATACCATCCAACGCCTCGAAAATAAGCCGTTTTAGTGCTTTCTAATATTTCTTTTCTCGTACCTCCACCAGATTGAACATCAAAAGCGTTCCAAGTATGTGGTAAGTATATCTCTTCCCATTTCTTATCATTAAAATCAACTTGAAAGGCATTTTCAACGTCGCCCTGAATAAACCGCCATTTTTGATCAAGAGTACTTTTTTGTTTCATTACTTTCACAGTATTTCATCATTTTTCAATTTTTTTAAAATGATGTGGAATTACGATATGACAGTTATAATTGCTTGACTTTTTCCATCAATTTATCTCTATTTGTTTCCCAAACGTTATCAACAGCTTTCTTAACAGCCTTTTTGGCAACTTTTTTCATAACGGGACGATTTAAAAGTGCGCCCATAACATTCATGACTTTTTCAACTAATAGAGTTTTGATTAGCTCTTCCAAGGATTCCCCCTTAGACGCTTTCTGGATTATTTTTTCAAATACTTTTTCAACATTTTTATTAATTTTCTCATGTATTTCCGGCGATAATACACCTGACATTTAAATAAACCTTCGTTTTTACAATGGATATGTTTTAAAATTTGATTCTAAATACTTGATTATAATTCTCTTATATAAACATTCTCATGACTGTGGAATTAGCATTAGATAGTAAATGCCTTCATTTCTTCATAATTTTCACACGTGTCGAATTTCCCCACATTTCTTCGATTTTATCAGCCACATAATCTTGAAACCACATAATTTTTACATTGAAATAGTTCTTGACGATATTATTTAAGAAAAAGAAATAATCTTTCTTGATTTTAATGTAATATGTGTTTTCTAGGTCTTTTATAACATTCTTTCTACTAAAATATTGAGGTCTTCCTTTCTCTTCAAAGGATTCGCAAATTTTATTCGACAAGATATAAAATTCCCGTATTTTATCTCTAAGATTGATTATGGAGGAGAGAGAATCAACTTCGTTATAGAAACAATTAATAACATCTTTCTCGCGCTTGAATTTATTATTCAAATATTGTTTATTTACACTTAGCGTTTTTTTACCTAAAATAACGTGACTTTCATAGAAATCCTTGTTTCTCTTGTAATTTTTACGTGTTTCTATAGATAAATCTATTTTAAAGGATCCTTGAAAGAGATATCTAAAAAAGAAATCGATTGATTTCTTTAATTCTATATCGTGATTAATTAAAATCAAGATTTTTTTCTTTAATAAAAATGCGTTAAGAGCATGAATTAAGATCTCTGGTTTCAAGTTCATTTTCACGCTAAAAACATCAATATCTTGTGGTTTCACCTTGTTTTTAAGTTCTAATCCTCTAATCTTGAAATCAACCTTTTGATAACCACGTACTTCGAAATTTTTATTAATAAATTGCATAAAAGCGTGATTACACACACGAAATTCAGGAATCAAGACGCTCGTAAGAAATGATTCTTGGTTAATTATTCTTTCAGGAATATCTAATTCTTTCAATGTTTTGCAAATTGGACAAACAACTTCAATCTTCCTCCATGATTCTTTTTTAAAGACTGGGCACAATTTTTCATAATAATTACTATAAATTTGTAAAAAATTATTCCGAAATTTTGGTGAACCAATTGTAAAAAGATCATCTATCTTGGATTGGTTATGTAATACTCGTGGTAATTCTTCCAACTCCATTAAATCTTGCGAAAATTCTTCAAGAAGGGGTGTTTTAGATTCTAGATATCTGAAAACATCTTCAACTTCTGTGTTTTTTATCATAAATGTGATCATTACGGTTTCTATGCCACCGCGAGCAAGATTTGACTCCACATAAAAGATGTGATTTATGGTTTGATAATTACGAAAAGCAAAAATGAAAGTTCCTGATTCAAGTACATCCAAAACATTTCTTAGTTCAAAATGATTGAAGTTCTCTTCACAATACAGTAAACTTGGACCTCTTACTCTATCAAAATATGACAATACTAATAAGGTGTTTTTTTCTTTGTTTTCTTCCTCAATTGAATTAAGATTCTTTATTACTTCCTTCTCTACATCTTTCTTTTCTCCTCGTGTGGTCATTGTTTTTTTTGAGAAAAACATGTTAGAATAGATATAACTACTTTGATCGTTTCGATATTAAATTTAATTTTAGCTTTAAAAATTACATCATATTTCTGCTCCTTTTTCTTTTTTGAAAGTTTATATATTATTTTAATTAATTATTTTTATGAGTAAAAAAACGCAAAACTCGTCTATTTTATTAATATTGTTATTTATTGTCATAATTGCTTTAGTGAATTCTACACAAAATATGATATCGCCTAATCTTGAGGATATATCAATCTATTTTGGATTTGGAGGAGCAACGTCCCAGCTAGGGGCGTTAACTTTCGTTTTTATGTTTATTTCTGGTTTATCCATTGCTATTTTTGGTTATTTTGCAGATAAAATCACGAGAAAATGGCTTGTAGTGTTAGGATCGCTGGTATATTCCATTTCCTCGATTCTTACGATGTTTGTTGCTGAAGGAACGATTGGATTCTATACATTCCTTTTTTTTATGGCGCTTGATGGAGTTGGATTTGGAATAATAATTCCTTCTATTTTTTCCTTAATAGGCGATTTAATCAAACAAGAAGAACGCTCTAAGGGCTTTTCATTCTTCTCTATCGCATCAATTTTTGGGATGGCAGTTGGCCTTGGATTATCAACAGGTTTAGGAGATGTAGATTGGAGATTATCGTTTTTTATTGTTGGGATTATTGGTCTAATCTGTGCTTGTATTTCGCTGTTATTTCAAGAACCATCGCGAGTTGGCAAGGACTTTACATTTTTAACCGAAAAAAAGTCGGTTGATTACACATATAGGATAAAAATAACAGATTTTAAAGTGATTTTCAAGAAGAAGTCAAATATTTGGTTAATTATTAATTTTGTTGATACGATTCCTACGGGAATAATCATGTTTTTACTTTACGAGTACATGGAGGATTATCACAACATTTCTAACGACACAACATTAATAATTTTAATATTCATACTCCTTAGCACTTTGATCGGAACGGTTGTTTTTGGATATCGAGGAGATAAGCAATTCCAAGAAGGGAACAAAAAAGCGAGGGTAAGGTTAGCGTTATGGGGAGCAGTTCTCCCGATCCCATTTGTATTTAGTGCATTAATTGTTCCTTTTCGTTTTCCCCCCAACGCTTCAATTGGTGCTTTATTCACGATTCCAGGAGCAATAATCATGATACTGTTGTTGGTGATAGGGATCTTTATAAATGGTGCTGTTAATGGTAGTTGGTATGCCACGATAGTAGATATAAATCTTCCCGAGCATCGTGGTACCGTCTTAGCAACAGCTAACTTGTGTGACATTATGGGTAAAGCCATTGGACCATTGGTAGGTTCATTGATGGTAGATTCTTTTGGTTATTTATCAGGCATGATGATTTCGATTGTTTTTTGGACGATGATACCATTATTCTGGATCCCCGTGCTGAAAAATATTGTTCCAGAAATGGAATTGACAGAAGAAATCTTTAAAGAACGTCTTGAAAAATTATCCTAATTAAATTGTACTATATACACATTCTTTTTTTCTTTTCCTTTTTTAATTGGTATTTTTATAGAAATTTCTTTATAAGTATATAATTAATATATTTTTAAAAAAAGAGAATAATCAATGTCAATATCATGTCAATATTGTAAGCAAAAGATAGAGAAGAATAGCGAGAGGAACCCTTTCGTGTTTAGTCTTGGTAATCTCGTAAATGGGCAATTCATAGAAAAAGAAACGCTTTATTATCATATGGAGTGCCTCAGTTATGATAAATTATGCAAAAAGAAAAAAAAAGCTGTAATACATATTTGAAATTAAAACCGATCGTTTTCCATGTAAAAAATAATGATTTATATTTTAATGGTGAAGAAATGTGTTATCAGAAAATAACATGCATAAAAAAGAAAAAGAAGCATTTAAAGTTAACAGGAATGGCAATAAAGGTTTGGATGATTACAGGAAATTCTTGAACAATAAATACAAGATTAATGAAATAAAGCGTTTAATTCGAGACTTCTCTTTTCGTTATTGAGAATTAAATTTAAGAATTTTTGCTTTTATTTTCTTACCAATCGTGAGAATTGCCATAGAGGTTGGAGGATTAAAGGAATTTTTTTCAATATACCCTTTTCCTGGATTGATTATTAGGAAATTATTCATACTGTCGATCTCAGAGTCGTGTGTGTGTCCGTAAACAATAATATCCACATTTTCCTCTTTGAACATTGCTAATACTCGTTTTTTCGTTTTTTCTGATGGTCCTCCATTAACTGGGTGGGTGATTCCTATTCGCTTGCCCGAAATTTCAACGATCTTTTGGGTAGGAATTACATTCCTAATCGCTAGAGGATCTGCATTACCACAAACACCATTAAATGCTTGACCTTTCAAACCAATAAATCCATCCAAAACTTGCTTAGACACGTAATCTCCGACATGAATAACCCGATCAGCTTCTTGAATTAAATCGATCATCTTGGTAGGTAATTCTTCAAAAAACTGCGCGTGAGTGTCTCCCACGATAATTATTTTAACGGACATTTTAAAATAAATTATTAAAGATATTAAAAAATATGAAAAGAGAAAATAAAGTGTTATACCTTAACGACCCATCCAAATTCATCTTCTAACTCTAATCGTTGTATTCCAGTTAATAAATCATAGAGTTTTACAGTAATCTCGCCAGGTTCACCATTGTTATATACGATCTTTTTATCTTCAAAGGTTATCGATCCGATGGGCGTAACAACAGCAGCAGTACCAGTACAAAATGCTTCAGTACAAGATTCTTCGAATAATTCTTTATATGAAATATCCCTTTCTTCAACTGGTAATCCTAATTTTTTTTCCGCTAATTCGAGAACGGATTTTCTTGTAATTCCCGGTAAAATTGTTCCCGTTGTTTTGGGTGTTGCAAGTTTTCCATCAATCAAGGCGAAAAAGTTTGCTGTGCCAACTTCGTCAATATATTCCATATTTGCTGCATCTAAATATATGATTTGAGCGAATCCTTTTGCTTTAGTTTCTTTTGCAGGTTTCATGGTACCAGCATAGTTACAGCATGTTTTAGCGAAACCAGTCCCTCCAGGAGCAGCTCTCGTATATTTTTTTGAAATTTCTAGATTAATCGCCTTAAATCCTTCAGGAAAATAAGGTCCTACGGGAACGGTGAAAATAATCAACTTATATTCTGTTGCGGGTGCAACACCCAAAATAGGTCCATTACCGATCAATATTGGTCTTATATATAAAGCACCCCCGCTATCCAATGGTGGAACATAATCTGTGTTTGCTTTTACAACTTGTTTTACGGCAGTGACAAATTTAGTCACATCGTAAGACGGCATTAAAAGCCTTTTTCCGCTTTCATTCAACCTTTTACCATTTTCTTCTGGACGAAATAAGACAATTTCGCCATTCTTGGCTTTTAAAGCCTTCATTCCTTCAAAAATACCTTGACCATAATTCAACACGCAGGCTCCTGGAGAAATTTCAAATGGTCCAAAAGGAACCAATTTTCCTTCTGTCCATCTACCGTCTTTGTAATCTGAAACGAACATTGTTTTAGTTTCAATATAATCGAAACCAAGCGAGTAGAAATCAATGTCTTCTGCTTTCATTTTAATATTTTCTTCCTCTTTAAATTGTTAGAAGATAATATGAATCGCCAGTAAAAAATTTTTTTCATTTCTGTTGAAATAAATAAAAAATAAATAAGCGTAATTCGATTAATTAATATAATTTAAGTAAATTTCAAAACAACTATAAAACACATTAAAATAAGGATTTAAGATGGCAGCTAAAACTCAAAAGTTGGATGAAATAAAAATTGTATTTGCAGGTTTAGATAACGCGGGAAAAACCAGTTTTTTAATTGCTTTACGTCAAAAATATAATTTTTATGAACGCGTGAAAAAATTAAAACCTACTATTAAAATCGATTATAGCTCCTTTAATTTCCTTAATAGATATACCGTAAATTTTTGGGACATGGGTGGACAGGCAAAATACCGGAAAATCTACGTGAATAATCCCATTTATTTTACATCAACGGATTATTTGTACTTTCTTATTGACATTCAAGACGAGTTAAAGTTTGAAGAAGCTGTTCGATACTTGCATGAGCTTTTAGATATATATAGAGATAAAGAAATGGAATACTCAAGAGAAATCCTTATATGCTTCAATAAATACGATCCTGAATTTAGAGAAAGCGATGAATATATGGATCGAGTAGAAATGATTAAAAATTTGATCCTAGCTCAAAATAAAGACATGAAATTCAAATTTTTTAACATGTCGTATTATGACATTTCTTCCTTGTCAAAAGCTTTAGCATACTCTTTAAGTAAATTATTAAATCTTGAGAAAATTAATTCACAGTTAGAATGGATCGTGAACAAATATAATTGTAATTATGCCATTCTTTATACTGATTCTGGATTGATTATATCTGATTATTACCAAAAAATTATTGATTTTAGGGATTTTGATAAAAAGATTTGCCGAATTAACGAATCATTAGAATTTTTCCAAAGAATAACAGATGAAAAGGTAGAAATCGATGAAAAATTGACTTTTTCCGAAGATAGATCGGAATATGTCAAAAAATATGATATAGCATCTCAAAAAGGTAAAGCGGAGTTTTATTTGGGAATTTGCGCTCCTTCAGATAAACTTGAGACGATTAAGAAGGAATTAGAAGAATTTCAAGAGCATTTAAAGTTCTTGTAAATCAAAAAATTTTATAAAGAACACGATATTTGGGTAAAGAGCCAGGAGTGAGATTTGAACTCACGATTATCCACTCTGCAGGCGAACGCTCAACCGGGCTAAGCGATCCTGGCTTATTATTATTATAAAATAATTTATAGAATTTTAATTTTTTGATCTAAATAAATTAGGGGAGAGAAGATTCTTTCAGAATTTCATATTTATTGCTACAACAAGCGCAAAAGTTATAACTCAGAAATCGCTATATTAAAGCTAATTTTCATTCAAATATTGATAAGATGTGAGATAATTAATTTATTTAAAAATAATAAAGAATTGAGAATGCTCAATAAAAATCCTAGATTTTGTTTTATCAATAAATATAATTATGAATATTTTTATATTATATAGTAGAAGACTTATTTATTAAAAACAAGAATGAAAAATAAAAGCGTGGACATGTAATGGTTGAAGAGTATGACTATTTATTCAAAACAATTGTAGTCGGAGATGGTGGAGTCGGAAAAACTGCCTTGACAATCCGATTTAGCAAGGATTTTTTTACTGAAGATTATAAAATGACTATTGGTGTTGATTTTCATGTGAAGACGATCACAATAGACTCTTCCGAAGGAGATTTACGCTGTAAGCTTCAAATATGGGATACTGGAGGGCAAGAACGCTTTAGTTCAATCCGTCCTATGTACTATCGAGGATCTTTAGGGGCATTAGTGATTTATGACTTGACGAATTACGAAAGCTTTGAACATCTCCCTCAATGGATAGAGGAAATCAGGGCAAACATCAAAAACGAAATTCCATTGTTATTAGTAGGTAATAAAAGTGATTTAACAGAGCAAAGAGCTGTTTCTATGGAGGAGATCAATGATTTTACCAAAAAATTCAATTTACACTATATGGAAACATCTGCTAAGACAGGAGATGGCGTAGGTGATTGTTTTCATATTCTTGCATGCTTGATGATTGGTTCAGGAGTGCCAGATAAGTTAATATCAGATGGAATCGTTTATAGTCCTGGAAACATAATTACACCACTCAAAGGTACAACAGAACCAGAATTTGAACTTAGTGCACCTCCCGTACTAGAAACGAGTGCAAAAATAATTCCCGAACCGGCACCATCAATTGAATTAGAACCTGAATATGAACTTAGTGCACCTCCTATACCAGAAACGAGTATAAAAATAATTCCCGAACCTGCACAAACTTTTGAATTAGAGCCGGAAATCGATTTTGCAGCACCCCCCGTGCCTGAACCCCAACCTAAGCAAGCGATTGACCCCGCCCCTATTTTTGAGCCGGAACCTGAAATAAAATTCGATGCCCCACCTGTTCCTGAACCTATTAAGGAAGAAGAACAAAAACCAACGCTTACATCATTACCAAAACCTCAACCTTCCGTAGATAGTGAGACATACAAACCTAAAACAGTGCCATTTTCCCCAAATGCTCCCGTTCCTGCACCAGCTCCAGAAGGATTTCAATTTCCTAAGGTTTCAGAAACTACATCCGGTGCTTCTAAAAAAGCAAAACCTTTCATTCCAACAACTCCTTCACAACCCTCAAGTTCTGACTCTTTATTTGATTATCTACCTGAACCTACTTTATCAAAAAAGGAATTAAAAGAACTGGAAAAACAAAAAAAATTGGAAGAAAAAGAGAGAAAAGCTCAAGAAGAAAAAGCAGCAAAAGAAGCAGCACGACTAGAAAAAGAGAGGAAAATTCAGGAAGCAAAAGAAGCAAAAGAAGCAATACGACTAGAAAAAGAGAGGAAAATTCAGGAAGAAAAGGCGGCAAAAGAAGCAGCAAAATTAGAAAAAGAGAAAAAAATTCAGGAAGCAAAAGAAGCAGCAAGGCTAGAAAAGGAAAGAAAAGCTCAAGAAGAAAAAGCTGCAAAAGAAGCAAAAAAAAGTGAGAAAAAGAAAAAAAGTAAAGAAGAGCCGGGTCCACCCGATATGTTTCAGGTTTCATTTCCACCTTCAAAAACAACAGAAGAAAGTTCTCTTTTTCAAGCTTTAACTCAAAAACCAGGAGAAACTTCCAAGAGCTCGTTGTTTACACCATTCTCGCCATCTGAAAAATCTGAATCTTCAAAATTAAGAATTATTCCGAATGTTGCAGATCTTGAAAATTTTTCCAATCCTTTACCCCCTATTCCTACAGTTCAAGACAAGAGTTCAAAGAGGAGGGAAACCATCGTCTGTAAGCAATGTGGAGCAGTTCTATCATCCGATTACGCATTTTGTAATAAATGTGGTTCTGCTCTATGAGCCCATAATAAGTTTTCTTCTTATTTTCTATTATTCATAATATAAGTAAAAAAATATAATCCTAAAATTAGGAAGAATAGGATTTTATAAATTTTTTCCACATATTGGACAAACGGACCAAATATTTTTAATCTTTGATTTGCAATGAGGGCATTCTCTTAAATTTGGGTCTATCTGGGTTTGAGGTTTTCCGAATATTGTTAGATTTTCTTGAAGTAGTTTTTTCTGTTCTTGAGGTGTTTGTTCTATAGGTGCATTATCATAATCTTGAGGTGTGGCATTTAAGCGATCAATATTTTCCATAATTTTATCAGCGTAAGTTTTTGGTGGTTCTTCTTTCACTGCTTCTTGAGCAACACCTACTTTATAATAATAATATTTCCCTTCGTTGTTTTCCACGATTTTTTCTCCATTTGCTAAAAAAACCTCAATGTAATAAATGATAACAGAATTATTTGGGACCTTATCTATTTCTGCTAGATAATGATCAATTTTATTTTTCATATTCATTTGATACCATGATTTTCCTTGATCAGCGCTAAAAATTAGCTTAACTTTTTGAATTTTAACATCAAAATCTTCTTCAGTAATTTTCACGACAATTTTGATGTTTTTATTTAAAATTTCTTTTTTTCCCTTGATAGCTTGAGCTTCCGCATCGTCCCAGGCTGCACCGCAATTTGGACAATTTGTGAACCAATTTGGGTACTCAAGACGGCATTTTGTGCATGTTTTAGTAAAATACCTTGAAGTCTTTATTCCTAGTGGCTTGTCCTTCTTTCCCATTATTATTCCAAATATGTTTACATTAATCCTAAGATTTCATCATCTATTATTAATAATAGAATTAATCATAAAATTATAAAAATATTCATTTTTTTAACATGGAATTACGACAAAGTATTTTCTATAAAGAAAGTAAAAATCTTAATAATAGATAATATCTTAATTACTTAAAACAGTGCTTAGGAAATGTCTTGATTAAAAAAAATGAATTCTGAAGAAATTAGAGCCCTTTTAGCTGCATTTGACGATTTAGTTGATATTAAAATCCTAATTAGGAAGATTGTTCCAGGTTATGAATTAGACAATACGCTGAACGAAGAATTAACCTTATTATTAAGCAACTTGAAAGAAAAGCTCCAACCACTATTTTCTAAGTATGTAAAACAAGAAATCGCTCTAATTACTGGAGACTCCAAGAAAGCAATAAAAAACACTCTTTTAGAGGCAATTTCTAACGATAATATCGTCTTGATTTCATCCAATTCATCAAAGAAGAAGCTGAAAAGCTTGGGTATAGATCCTCGACGATTAATTGTGACTGGAGGTCCTTTGTTTATGGAGGATTATAAGGTTGTTAATCCAAATCTCCCAGATAAGGCTTTACCAAACTTGAAAAAAAAGTGCGAGAGAGTCTTTAACGAATTGAAGCACGAAAAATGGGGAAATAATGAGTTAATTTTTCTTTACGATAAAGAAAACGCTACGGATAAATTAATACTGAATAAATTAGACAAAATTTCAAATCTGATAAAAAAAGAAATCAAATCAATTGATGTGGGCTCTTGGACCATGCTAGACGATTAGTTTTATCTCAAATAAATCTGTTCGCGTCTCTCTTCGTATATTTTGCAATAATGCTTTCTAAATGCGAGTCTAAATCGATATCGTAATGATTCGCCAAGCAAATGATGGAGAAAAGCAGATCTGCTAGCTCTTCTCCTAAATCAGGGGATTTTTTTATTCTTTTTTTTGGTTTGAAACCTTCCAAATCGTTGATCTCCCGAGCTAGTTCTCCACGTTCTTCCATTATTGCGCTAAGCATCGCTAAAGGCGACCAATAACCCCCGTGATCCTTTATCCAATCATCGATCTTCTCTTGAATGCCCTTTAAAGTTCGATTATCTTGTTGCATATATAAAATACTCTTATGATTATAAATAAATAATAAAATTCAACTTTCATTAAATATTAGAATAGTATTAAACTTTTTTCTAGGTAGGTCTAGTATAAATCCAACAGTTCCATTATACAATTTTCGGATACTATATGATATTCCAGAGATAAACAGAATTAATCCGATTATAGCTCTATATTGTATTGAGAAAAAATCTTAATAAAATAGAGTTTCCCTTTTTCTTGTTTCCCATTCTGATTTTTTCCCAGGATTATACAGGTTAACCTCACTGTAATATCCTGTAATACGAGAATAGACTTTTACATCAGGAGAATTGCATTTGGGACAGGTGAATTGACCGCCCCTGTACATCTTTCGACAGATCTGACAAAATGTGAAATCTGTAGTGTATGCAAAATAAGCAGTATTGGTATTAAGGCAGATATTTTTAGTCAATTCCCATAATCCTTGAATATCTGGTATTTGCTCACCCAACCATATGTGAGTAATTACACCACCACTGACAATTGGGTGATAATCACCTTGTAGCTTTATTCGCCGGGATAATGGAATGTCTGCGTCGTATCGGATGTGACTCGAATTAGTATAATATGCAGATTCACCAGAGGATTGAGTTATCGCTTTTTTAGGAAAATGCTTTCGATCTAGCCTTGCTAACCTGCCTGAGCTAGACTCACTAGGTTGCTCCCATAAAGAATAAGAATATCCGTCTCTTTCAGTCATAGAATTGCATTTAGCAACCATATATTCTAATATTCTTTTTCCTAGATTGTAGGTAGAATCATTTTCGTGAAGTTCATGACCTGTTATACTTTGAACCGCTTCGTTCAAACCCGTAAACCCTATTGATAAATTTTGATCTTTTAATTTAAAAATGGGTTCTCCGTTAATAGTACCACTGCATAGCGGTAGATGTCCCGTTTCTAACCTTCTCTTCATCAAGCGCCATTTTTTTAATAAAATCCTTGCACATAACTCCATTTTATCGTCTAATATTTCAAAGTAATCTTCTTCGTTTTTTGATATGTAAGCATATCGTGGTAAGTTTAGACTAACGCTTTGAAGCGAACCTATGGTGACATAATTTTCCCATACATTAGCGTTTTTTCTCTTTTCAGGATCTAATATGCATTTACTTATGATTTCGTTTCCACTCAGAAATTTTCTGCAACATTGACTATGAATCTCATCTGGCATCCAATCAGGACACATGTTAAGAAAATATGGTGTGCCCATAGATACTGCTTCTTCGATAACCTTCAAGTAGGAAGGTTCAAATTCCCTTAACCATTCTTTTTTAATTTTCACTTCGTGTTTAGGAAAAGCAAAGAGTTTTCCGTTGCTATCCCCTTTAATGTATATATCTGTTAAGGTGTCGAAAAGCTGCAAGCATTCCTCCTTGTAATCCCCGTATTTTCCAATTTTTTTACCGTGAGGTCCTATCGCGGGAATATCAAGCAAACCATCTGGAATCGCAGGCGTGCAAGATATTGAAGTAAACGGAACTTGTCCTCCCCTCGCGGCAAAGATTTGATTTGTTTCGAAAATAAGACATTGCATGCTTTGTTCAATTTCTTTTACAGATAAGCCTCTCGCATAAGGAGCAAGAAACGTGGTAATATAGTCGTAACCTTGTCCTCCACTAAATTCTCCTTGAATGATACCTAACCACTTTGCAAGATGAGTAACTGCAACTCTTAGACTACCAGCGGGACCAGATTTGTTACAATGTGCCCAACTATCTACGGGAGGTAACCCATGCTCAAGGATCATTCGAGGGTCCCATTCCTGGCAAAAGGGTCTTAAATCAAAGTAGCGTAGCATGTGAACATGAATGTCTCCATATTGATGTGCTTTAGATTCCTCAGAATCTAATAGCCTTAATAAAGCATATTCGTTTGAAATTCGATTTGCTGCCCAATGATGGATGCTTTCAGGATTCAATCCTTGATTTGCGTTTTCATTAACGCCGTATTCTAATATGGCTTCGTAATCCATCAATGGCATGCCAATTCTGGTATAGACTTTTCTCTCTTCTTCAAAATGTTGTTCTGATAAAACAGAACACACGATCTCTCTAATGTGAGGACCGGAAAGAAATTTAATGCCTGAGGAAATAATCCTTCTTACGACAATTTCAGTAATTCTATCTGCAGATGTTGGATCCACGCCTGTTTCTTTAATGATACTCTGCTCGATCTTGCTTGGATCAAATTCAACTAGGTCTCCTTCTGTTCTAGAAACTCGTGGTAATAAATTTTTTAGATATTTGCTCCGTATTTTCTTAGATTTCTTTTCCTTGATAAGTTCGCTTTCTGATACGATAACCATTGTCACACATCAATTTTATGAATTTTTAAATTCTTACACCTTATTAAGGCAATAATAGCAGTTTAATAGCACGATATTTTTGTCGGCATCTCGAACTGAAATAAGAGAATTATTAATTGCTTATTATGGTTAATAATTTACCTTTATTGATATAAAAATTTATTTATTTTCAAATTTAAATTTATTTTATTAATACTCTAATCAACGCTTCCATATTCCTTTATTTAAATTCCTATTGTTTTTGCTATTTTTCTAAATAGGGAGTTTTTCAATTTTCTAATTTCTTTTTATTTTAAATTATGTCGTCTTGTAAACTCAATGTAAAAGTTTTATTATGATTAATACTGAATATTTTTAAATAAAAAATATTAAAAGAAGAAAAATATGAATAAAAAAGGACCTGTTAATGTTAAAGATGTTAAACCAATTAATCCATTAAGCGGAATTTTTAGAAAAACTCTCTCATACAATAATGACGTAATGCTTTGCCATTTTACGCTTGAAAAGGACGCTGAAATACCCTTACATGATCATGAAGCCCATCAAATCGGATATGTAATCAAGGGCAAGATTAATTTTTTTACTGAAACTAGGGAATTTTTTGCTAAAGAGGGAGATAGTTATGTTTTCGACTCTAATGAAAAACACGGAGCAATAATAATAGAACAAGCGAAAGTTATTGAGGTATTTAGTCCTACAAGAGAAGAATATAAATAATTCACTTTGCTTATTTCTGATGCTTTATAAAATTAATTGTTTTCTGTGGAACAGATATTACCATTGATAAACAGAAATAGCCAAAATCGCAAATAAGCAAAACATAAACTCTGCCAGCATCCAATCTAAAAATAATTGTCTCTTCTGGTCTCTATTGTTTTTAATTCGAGTTGCTAATCCAAAACAAAATGCTGAGCTAACGCCTGAAAAGATGATGAAAGTAAAACTCTTTACTTCTAAATAGAGTTCATATAGGTTTAATAAATCTAAAAGTGCCCATCCCCCCAAAAAACCAGCTAACACAAGTAAAAAAATCCAACCAGAAAATTGTATGATCTTTTCAAATTTAATATCGGTTTCAGATACACTAGTTGGTCGTTCAAATTTCTTTTTTTTATTTTTTGACACGATAGACCATTCCATAATAATATTTCAATAAAAAATTGAATTGTTTATGATTTTAAACTTTTACTCTTAAGGTCGATTTTTAATGAGGAGTATTGCTTTGGCAATGTCACCATTACATTCCATTAATACTGCTTTTGCTTCTTCGGGATCTACATTACCTTGCGAAGCAACTAACATTACATCGTTTTCTGTTATTGTAGGTTTTACTTCCGATTCATCTTCGTCTTCCACTCCTTCGAATGATTTTTTTTCCTCAACGCTAAACTCGTCAGCAGCATAATCATCGGCAGCACCAACTACTTGATATATCTCTTGCCCCGCTTGCTTCATCAAAATCACTTCTGGCTGTTCAATTACAAGAGTTCTTTCTGGTCCTTCTATTATCACGCGAGTAGCTTCAATTTGGTCCATATCAATACCTTGACTTTGCATTTTTCTACGCATTTGACGCGAACCAAATTGTTGTTGCCCTTCTCGTTTTTTCACGGGTTGAGGACGCTTAGGGCGATTACTTTCTTTTTTTTGTATTTCCTTTGGTAATTTCATTATTCTATCACATCATAACTCTTCATAATTTTTATAAAGTTCCTTTTCTTATATTAATAGCTATTCCGCTTTGGAAAAATTTTACTTGATGAGCCGGAATTTTTAATCTTCCTATTGCTAATAACTCGTCGTCTTGATTGACGACTATTACCTCATCCATTGGTCTCAAATCAGTATCAATATCTACAACATGCTTACAAAACACGTTTCTTCCCTCTTTTATGAACTCTGAAATTTCAGTCATTACTAAAGCTCTCAGTTTTGGAGGTTTCGTGTGTTTTAAGATTATTCTCGCAGAGTATAGAGTTAACGCAAAAAATCCATTTGTAGGCCTGAGTGTGAGAAGTAAATCATTTTTGTAATATATGAATCTAATTTTGTTTGTATTTCTTGATCGCTCAAGTTTAATGTTATTGATATCTTTAAATAGCACATCAGTAATTTCAGGTCCGAATTGATAATCAGAAATTGCTTTGATTTTTCTAATTCCTAGTAATACATCGACACTCATTTTCAAGGAATATCTCAAATTGATCTTACGAAATAAAAGGAAGCATTAAATAAAAATGCATTAAAAAATAAGTATTGGATGAGTCATGCATACAATCCAGACGATTGTAAATTATCCTTGATCTTGTTTAATACTTTACTTGAAGCTTCAATAAAATCTTCTTCTATAATAATATCTGCGTCTTTTCTTATCGCAAACATTCCTGCTTCCGTGCATATTGCTTTTATATCTGCTCCAGTAGCTCCATCAGTCAAGTTTACTAACTTTTTAAAATTCACTCCTTCTGCGACGGATAACTTTCTCGTGTGAATTTTAAAAATTGCCTCTCTTGCTTCTTCAGTTGGAATTGGAAATTCTATCATTCTATCGAACCGTCCTGGTCTTAATAAAGCAGGATCTAAAATGTCCACTCTATTTGTGGCTCCAATGATCTTCACATCCCCCCTCAATTCAAATCCATCTAATTCACTTAATAATTGCATAAGGGTTCTTTGAACTTCCCTATCCCCTGAAGTTGCTATTTTAAGTCTTTGCGATCCAATTGCGTCTAATTCATCAATAAATAATATCGTTGGGGCTTTTTGTTTTGCTAGATTAAATATTTCCCTAACTAGTCGAGCACCTTCGCCAATAAATTTTTGAACTAATTCAGAACCAATAATTCTAATGAATGATGCTTCAGTTTCGTGAGCAACTGCTTTCGCAAGTAAGGTTTTACCCGTACCGGGTGGTCCATATAGCAATACACCTTTAGGAGGTTCAATTCCGATGTTTTTGAATAATTCTGGTTTTTTCAGTGGTAACTCCACGGTTTCTCTTACTTCTTGTAATTGATCTTCTAGACCACCTACATCAGCATAAGATATATCGGGGATATTTTCGATGACTTCCATTCCTTTGACAAAAGGATCCAATTTTGTCGGTAATACTTCCATTATCGCAAAAGTTCTTTGATTTAGTGCAACTCGTAATCCAGATTCTAATTTTTCATTTTTTACCTTCCTACTTGCATTTACAACGAAACTAGGGCCGGTTGAACTCTTTACGATTGCTCGTCCCTTTTCATCTAAGATATCTATAACCGTGGCAGAAACTAAAGGTGGTTCCCTTAATCTATCTATCTCATTTCTTAAACTATGCAATTCTTGCTCAAGTCTCAGCCTTTCAGCGTCTAATAATTGTTTTTCGGTTTCTAAATTGCGTAACCTTTTTTCAAGGTGTCTTGTATAAGTTATCAAGTATTCGCCGTCTTTTACATCTTCTTTCTTCTTTTTCTCTTTTGTTGTCGTCAATAAAAGTCTACCCCTTCATTTCACGCTAATTTATATTGAACATTCTTCTTACTAAAATAATAATCTTTTATCTATATATATTTATAGAAATTATTTTATACTCTTAAATATACTTCTTATATTCTATTTAAAAAAAAAAAGAACTGATTTTAAAAAATTTTATAAAAATATTAAAAAACTTACTACATTTAGCTAAATAGAGAAAAACTTATTGTGATTATCTTTCATGTCTAGACGAAGAAATAGCAATTTTGAAAAAGAATGCCCTATATGCGGAAGCGTGATATGGGGAAAAGGACAAAAGGTTTTATTAGAAGGAGCAAAAATAACTGTATGTGATGTTTGTGCTAAACACGGAAAAAAGATTGCAAGTCCAAAATCTCCCTCTCAATTTAAACCTTCTGGTAATTTTAGGCAGAGAAAACCGCTGCAGAGATCTTCTAGCAAGACAACCGGTTTAATAGAAATGGAACTCGTCTCAGATTACGCAAGAAAGATAAGAAGCGTAAGAAACGCAAACAAGCTTACTCAAGAACAGTTTGCTCAAAAAATTAACGAAAAACCCTCGTTGTTACGAAGAATTGAAGCCGGAAAGGCAGAACCAACGATAAAACTAGCTAAAAAAATAGAAAAATTTTACAAGATTAAATTGCTTAAGAAAGCAGATGAAATAGAAGTAGACACCCGAAAATACATGAAAAAAGCAACGGGATCTTCTTTAGGCGATATCGCTTTTATTAAAAAGAAAAAATAGCAATGTTCATGGCTCTACTATAATTTTAGCCTTGTCGTTAAGTACTATTTGTTTTTTAAGGAATTCTATTATTTTTTGATTGTCTTGAGCTTCTAAAGATCCTCCACAATCGGGACACCTAAAATTTAGCTCGAATGCTTCGTCAAAATCGTATTTGACATTCTGCTTTTTGCATTCTTTACACAGAAAGAAATAATTTGTTTCTTCAAATTGAAGTCTTTCTCTAAGTTTTCTTAGTATTTTTTTTTTTTTTTCAATCAGGATTTCTTCAATCATGTCAAATTCATGCCACCAATAATAGATAAACCAGCCGGTGCTTTTATCCCTAATCCTCCTGAACTGTGCTAACTTTGCTGAATATAGTTTGTATAATGTCTTTCGCACGGTATTTAACTTTAATGTTTCAGGATCGTCTGGTTCGAAGTCAATTCCATTTTTATCAAGCCTCTCTTTAATGTTCTGCGTAATATCCTCGTCAGTTATGTCTTTATCTTCGGAATTTAGTAATTCGTTCCCAACTTCTATGGCAACTTCGTTTCCTATAATGAATAAAAAAGAACGCAGCAAAGGAGTTAATTCCTTAATGTAAGTTATCCCTCTTCATAATGTAATCTATAATTGATAAATTAGAATTTTTTATAAAAATTAAATTTATTCATTTATTTTGTATTAATTTTATCTTGAAAGGATATGATAACATTAAACAACAATGCTATATTGATTTTCTATCAAATCTCCTGCGTCAACTTCAAGAGATCGTAGCATTTTACCCTTTCGAATTGCCATTATTCTCATTAACATCGAATTTTTTATGTTTTTTGGTATTTCTATGTCACTAATTTTATAGTTATTTGTTAATGATAATTTTTTCCAATTTTCCGGGATTTTTGATTTAAAATCAGATAATGCTAAGTCGAGAACCAAGTTTATGTTTCTATCTGTATTATCTATTACTCCTGAACAAAACTGAATTCTCTTGCTCAAATCATCATCTTCGGCTTTTTTCTTGGATGGTTGAGGAATTCGTTTCTTTGTAGTAACCTTACAGGAAGGGCCATTATTAAAAGACAATAATAGATAACTACTTTCTCGTAATTTTTCAATGGTTTCAATAAGGGTATTTTTATTTATCGTGTCTATAAATTCTGCTTTATAATTCTTCGTTTGGCCTGTTGATTTTTTTATCCTCCAATCAAGACCTAAATTCGAGATGGTTTCGCTAATATCTTTTCCAGAGATTAATACTCCTTTAATTTCAAACGAGTCTTCGCTTGCAGTCTTGCACGTTATCTCTTGAATTAAGTCCTCGTATTCATGAGTTCCCTTCAATGTGATTTTTGCTTTTGTTTTTGAAATTGTTAACGCAGGACCAATAAATTCTCCTTTAGAATAGCGATAGAAATGGCGATGAACATTGAAATGGTTTTTTGCTGGATCCTCCAATTGAGGAGTATCAATAATGATGTTTAAAAAATGCATTTTTATATTGTAAGATTATATCGAGTTTATTATTATTATTCTAAAAGAACTTGCCTTTAAATTTTTATTATTAAAAAAGTTAAAAATAGATGGTGAATTTTCTTTTTTAAAAAGAAACAGTAAAAATTAGCCATGGTCTTAACTATCTATCAATTTATTCCACCATCGATACCATTATGGATACTAGCTTGGTTTCTCTTGATCATAGGAATGGGGGCTTTGGCTGTTTTAGTCTTATATACAAAGTATGGGAGAGAAATTTCCATTAAATTATCTATTATTACAATCGTAATTTCTTCAATCTTTCTAGCGTTTGCTTTCCACTTCATCTTATTAAATATCGGAATCTGATTGGACTTCTTTACATAAGATCAGAAAATCTCTTGATTTTTTATTTTTAATTAAATTTAAATTTTAATAAATGCCTACTATATGTATAATTAATAAATTAATCAATTATAATACAAAAAAAACAATAAAGAGTGAAAGTCATGCTGTTTCAAGGCGAAGATGCATTAATGTGGATTCTAGGAATAATAATAGGTACAGTAATTGTAACTTTAATCCTATACCTTGTTGTAAGAATCATCGAATCTGAGCATAGAGCAAACGACAAGATTTACATGATCATTCTCGAAGCGTTTATTGCTGTTTTCCTCCTACCACTCATATTAGGAGCAATTGCTACGGTTCTCGGAGCAATAGGTAATTTGTTTGCCGAAATTAGAAACCTTCTTGACGGGGGTGGTGCTAATTACTTGGTACAATTAGTTCCAATCTTTGGATTTCTTATTCTCTTAGCTTTAACTAAGTATTTAATAGATATTTCTTGGGAAAGTGCGTTGTGGATCTCTTTAATATTGCTATTCGTGCTCTACATAATGTACTCAATTGTACCTGAACTTTATACATTCTTACAAGTCGGGTAAAATTATTTTTTTTTTCTTTCTTTATAAATTATTATTTAACCACATTAAATTCATAAATATAAAGAGAGT
>Ga0180433_10003037_pt1 | contig 25100 bp, 20 predicted proteins | sample SS_ome_8_FD_132980 | JGI IMG/M metagenome (GOLD analysis project Ga0180433, IMG submission 132980) | Hypersaline lake sediment archaeal communities from the Salton Sea, California, USA - SS_1_D_1 metaG | ecosystem: Environmental > Aquatic > Non-marine Saline and Alkaline > Hypersaline >... | reverse complement strand
AGTTGATAAGCAAGACCAATTTCTGTACCATAATCAGCAAGTAATTTTAAAATACTGCCGTTTACTCCTGCTTCAAGTCCACCGGCTTTGCAGGCTGCAGAGAATAGAGAAGCTGTTTTTTTATTAATTATATCTTGATATTTTTCAATTAATTTTGATTTATCTAAACTTATACTAGAGTCAGATTCGTTATTAGACTCTTCGTGATTAAATTTAACTTCTTCTAATTGTCCATTTAAACATTCTTTCCAGGTTTCGATATAAAGATCAAATATCTTTTCTCCATGACTTTTTGCAATTTCAATTCCCTTATTGATCATCTTATGTCCTATTAGAAGTGCATTTGGAATACCTTTTTTTATGTGTAATGCTTTTTTCCCTCTCCTGTTCATATCGTTATCAATTATATCATCATGGACTAGAGATGCGGTATGAGCTAACTCAATACTTACTGCTCCTTCTAAGGCTTTTTGATATTTTTGGGGTGTTTCTTTTCCATAATTACATACTTTAAATGCAAGAATTGATAATAAGGGACGTAAGCGTTTTCCACCATTAACTATTGTGACTATTTGTTTATTAGATATATCTGATTTTATTTTCATTTCCAAATCTTTTCTTGAAGAATTAAGGAATTTCTCAAGGTTTTTTGATTTCTCAATTGTTATCGTTTCCATGTTCTCATCACCTAACATTTTTTTATGTATTTTATTTTTGATACTTCTAATATTTATATCTTATTGTGTGTTTATTACCTGATTAAATCAAATTTGTTAGAAAAAATTAATTCAAATAAAATTCAATAATGATAAGATAACAAGAATAATTCTAAGTACACAACTTATATCTATGAATATAAGATACGTTTATGATATTTTACTAATAATTTTAAAATGAAAAACATTAAAAAAACAACTCTATTAGACTAAACGGGGGACATCATTTGAATGAAGATAAAAACATAATAATAATTGGTTGTGGAGCTGGTGGAGGTACAGCTGCACAATTTGCAAGAAAAACAGATAGAAAAGCAAATATCGCTGTTTTTGAAAAAGATAAATATCCTCAATATTCTAAATGTGGGCTTCCTTATTTAGTATCAGATGAAATATCTGATTTTAAGAACCTGATAGAATTCTCAGAAGAATGGTTTAAGAAAAATAAAATTGATTTATTTTTAGAAACTACTGTCACAAAAATCGATACAAAAAATCAAAAAATTATTGCAGATAAAAAAGGGGAAAAAATAGAAAGAAAATACTCCTCTTTAATAATTTGTACAGGAGCAAAACCCTCTATACCTCTGATAAAAAATATAAAACAAAATAATAAATTTGTAAATGGTATACACCTAATAAGAACTATCTCAGATATTAAAAAAATAAAATCTGAGATAAAAAAGAATATGAAAGTAACAATCGTTGGAGCAGGATTAATCGGACTTGAAATGGCAGATAATCTTCACAAGATAGGCGTTGATATCACTATTGTTGAGGCATTACCAAATATTCTTGCAAACATATTTGATTTAGATATCGCTGAAATTGTAAGAAAAAATATCCCAAATGATGTAAAAATATTCACTGATAGTATAGTTACAGAAATAAAGAATGAAAAAGACAAAATAAAGAAAGTTATAATCAAAAACAGAGAAACAAAAAAAGAACAAAAGATAGACACCGATATGCTAATCTTATGTGTTGGTGTAACACCAGAAACAAAGCTTGCAGAGAGCATAGGATGTAAAATAGGAAAAACAGGTGGCATAATAGTTAACAGAAAATCAGAGACAAATATAAAAAATATTTATGCTGTTGGTGACTGTACTGAGTATAAGGATTTTGTCACTAAAAAACCAATTGGTATAGGTCTTGGAAGTATTGTGGTTAGACAGGCAATAGCTGCAGGAATAAACGCCGCTGGAAAAAAATATAATCTACTTCCTGGTTTTTTACAAACTAGTACATCTCATTTTTTTGGTATAGAAATTGCTTCTGTTGGATTAAATAGTAAACATTTAGAAAAAAAATCTGTTGTTTCAGCAAAATACAGTGGCAAATCCCTACCAGAGTACTATCCTGGGGGAAAACCCATAACTATAAAAGTATTAGCAGATAAAAAAACAGAGAAAATTCTGGGTGTGCAGGCAGTAGGAGATAACGCTGCAAAAAGAGTAAATACGTTTGCTGCGGCAATGCTTGGTAATCTTAATATAAACACTTTTAAAAAACTAGAAACAGCATATGCACCACCAATAGCGCCTACACTTGATGCAGAAACATTGGTATGTGATATTCTTGATATGAAAATAAAACGTAAATAACGAGGTTAAATATCAATGAAAATTTTACATATATCAGATTCACATTTAGGCTATGCTGCCTACAGAAAATCTACAAAAGAAGGTATAAACCAAAGAGAGATTGATGTATACCGCGCATTTGAACAATTTGTAAAATATGCTATTGATAAAAAACCTGACCTTATACTTCATACAGGTGATCTCTTTGATTCAGTTAGACCAAACAACAGAGCAATAACCTTTGCAATAAAACAGATGGTAAAAATCTCTAAAGAAAACATACCAGTTGTAATAATATCTGGAAATCACGAGCATCCAAAGCTTAAAGAAACAGGACATATCTTTAGTATATTTGATCACATCGATAATATTTATCTGGTGTATGATGAAAAATATGAAAAAAAGATTTTTAAAATAAATGGGGAAGAAATAACAATACATGCAATACCACAGTGTAATAATAAAATAACTTTTGAAAAGGAACTTAAGAAAATGATTCCTGATAAAAATAATGATTACAATATTTTTATTGCACACGGTTCGGTGACCGGGATAAAAGATTTTACTATGAATGAGTTCAATGAACTTATAATTCCAACTAAAATACTTAACAGGAATTTTGATTATATTGGACTTGGTCACTATCATAGATACACAAAACTAGGAAAAAATGCATATTACAGCGGAGCAACAGAAAATCTTACTTTTGCTGAGGCAAACGAAAAAAAAGGTTTTATAGAAATAAGCTTAACAAAAAAAGGATTACAATCTAATTTTGTGAAAATAAATACAAGACCAATGATTGATTCAGAACCTATAAAATGCTCAGAACTAAAAATAGATCAAATAATGAAACAAATAAAAACAAAAATAAAAAATATACAACCAAAAGATAAAACAGTTAGAATAACTCTAAAAGATATTTCTCCAAACATTTACAGAAATCTTGATTTTAATGAAATAAGAAATGAGTTCAAGGAATCAACCCACTACGAAATAAAATTGGATGTACAAGAACAAAACGAAAGAAAATATTCATTTTCCAATTCAAAAATAAACGCTTTAGTAAATGAATTCAAAGATTTTATAGATAACCAACAAATAGAAGATAAAAAAATCCTTTTAGACATGGGAATTGGCTATATTGAAAAAATAGAAGCAAAAAAAGAAGGTTAATAATGCTAATTAAGACTCTGACCTTAAAGAACTTCAGAAAATTCAAAGATGCTGTAATTGAATTTCCAGATGGTGTTACAGGAGTCTTAGGTTTAAATGGTGTTGGAAAATCAACTATTTTTGAAGCAATAGCGTGGGTATTATATGGGCCTGTAGCCGCAAGAACTTCTTCAGATGAAATAAAAAGACAAAACGCAGAAAATAATGAGATATGTCTAGTAAGCCTTGATTTTATTTTTGAAGAAGAAAAAATAAAAATAGTACGCCAGATGAAGGGAAAAAATCTAACCTCTCAAGCAACTGCTACAGTGAATGGGAAAGTAGCCGCAACAGGTGCAGATATAGTCACAAAGTTTGTACAAAAAAAGCTTGGAATGGATTTTAAATCATTTTTTACAAGTATATTTGCAAAACAAAAAGAACTAAACACTTTATCCTCTTTGAATGCAAGTGAAAGAAGACCTCTTATTCTAAGAATGCTAGGCGTAGATTCACTTGATGAAATTATAAAAGAAATAAGATCAGACAAAAAAAGTAAGGATGTTTTAATAGAAAAATTGAATGATGATTTAACAGATGAAAAAGGAGTTAATAAAAAGATTATCTATCAAAAAGAAATAAAAAATAATCAAGAGAAAAAAAATGAAATAGACAAGAAAACTAAAAAAATAAAAGAACAAATTAAAAATCTGAAAAAAAAGTGTAATGAATTTGAAAAAAAATCTATCCAAAATAAAAAACAATATGAAAAATTAAATAGAGAAAAAGAAGAATTATCTGAGAAAAAAACTCTTTTTGAAAAAAAGAAGAAAATTGAATCAGAAATAAAAGAGCTAGAACTAAAGATAAAAAATAGAAACAAAAAAATTGAGTCTGAACAAAAAAAATTAAAGGATTATAAAACTGTTGAAACTGACCTTAAATCGGTTGAATCGCGTCTTGATGATATAGAGAATCACATGGAAAAATTAGTAAAAACAATTGAAAAAAACAAAGTATTTTCTGAAAAATTAAAAGAAGATTTATCAGATATTCAAACTAAAAGAAAAGAAATTGAAAAAATTGGTCCAGACGCAAAATGTCCAACTTGTGAGAGAGTTCTTTCTGATCAGTATGATATTTTAATAAAAAAATTTGATGAAGAATCGATTGAAAAAGAAAAAAAAGTTGGTAAATATAATAAAGAAATAGACTCAAAAGAAGAAGAAAAAAATCGTGTACAACGTGAAAAATCTGCTCTCCGCAAAAAAAGATCTTATCTTCAAATTAAACTTAGAGAAAAAGAATCTATAGATACTACAATTCTTCATGTCAAATCTGAAATTAATAATGAGAAATCTGAATTTGAAAACAAAAAAAAGGCACTCAAAGATTTAGGGGAGATAAAATTTGATTTAAGCAAATATAAATCTTTGAAAAAAAAGTTGGAACAATCTTATAGCAATTATCAAAAATCATTGGAATCATTAAACAAGAAAAGAGATGAGTTGTCCGATATTAACTTAGATTTAGAGAAAAAACAAGGAGAAAAAAAACTTATCGATCAAACAATTATAAATCTTAAAGATAAAATAAAACAACTAGAAGAATTTAAGGATAAGATTAAACAAGAAAAAAATGCGGTCAAATATCTTGGTTTGTTATCAGATGTTATGACTGATTTTAGAACATATCTTATATCTCGTATAAGACCTACTCTCTCTTCTTATGCCTCTGAATTTTATAGGGAGCTTACTAACGGAAAATATGCTGAGATAGAGCTTGATGAAGATTATAACGTTTTGATTTATGATCAAGGTGAAAGTTTTGGGATAGAAAGGTTTTCTGGTGGAGAAGAGGATCTTGCAAATCTTTGTTTGAGACTTGCAATATCTGAAGTTATAACAGAACGAGCGGGTGGTGTTTTTAACTTTATAGTACTTGATGAAATATTTGGCTCTCAGGATAACATACGCAGGCAAAACATTATGAAAGCATTAAATAGTCTTTCTTCAAAGTTTAGACAGATATTTTTGATAACTCACGTTGAAGATGTTAAAAACTATGTAGAAAATATTATTCAAATTAATGAAAGGGATGATGGGGCTAGTAGTATTAAAATAGAATAAAAAATTTTTATTTTCTAATTCTAAATCGTTTCTTTTTTTTCTGCGGACTTGTGTCACCTGGGTTTTCTGTTTCATCGCTTGGCCTTTCTATTTCAGTTACAGTTTCATCTTCTGTTTCTGAAGTTTTTGTGCTGTGTTTTGTATCTGTTACTGGGGCATCTGGTGAAAACAGTTTGTTAACTATTTCTTTTTTAGAATTATACCAGTTTTTCCATTCCTTGTTTTCTTTTTGTAGTCTCTTACATTCGTTGTCAGTATCCTCATAAAGCTGATAGAGTTTTGTTAATCTTTCTTTTTCTTTTTCGTATTCAGCATTTATCTGCTCATATTTTTCTTTGTAGTCTTTGTAATCTTCAAGCTCTTTCAGATTTTCCAATTTTTGGTTTAAATCATCTATCATGGTTTCTTTATTCTGATTTTCTTCTCTAAGGGTCTGTACTTCACTTTCAAGATTATTTCTAATGGTATCAAACTCTTCAAATTTCTCTTTATACTGCTCAACTTTTTCAACGTCTTCTTTGTTTTCTTCAAGTTTTTGGGTTAGTGTATTAATTCTTGCAGTGAGGTCTTCCTCTAATTGTTTTTTAGATGCCTCTAGGTTTTTCATTTTGTTTTCGTATTCAGCGACTTTTTGCTCTGTGCTACTCAGTTCCTCTTCTTGATTTTTATATGCGTCCCATAGTTTTACTAATCTTTCTTTTTCTTTATCTAGTTCCTCGCTGTATTTTTTGGCTCCCTCTGTTGCCTCCATTCTTTTTCTCTCTGCTTCTTGAACTCTTGACTCAAAAGTTTCAATTATACCACTTATCTCCCCAATATTGTCGACATGTAACATTTTTTGTATTCTTGCTAAATCTTCTGTACTCTTTGAAAAAGAATCTTTTATTTGATCAATTTCATTTGTAACAGTCATTAATTTTTCCTTGAGTGAATCCAAATTCCCCATATCTTCAACTATATTATCTTTATCTGCCATAAACTATTATTCCTCCCTTATGAACTAGGGAACGATAATGACTTTGTTGATATATAAGGATTTTCATAAAATTAGATTATAATTCTATACAACTATTTTAATTTTAATTTCAAATTTTTTTACCATTAAACTAATAAAGTACTTTAATGATACTGTTTATAGTTATTATTCCTAATTACTAGGAGGTATAGTTGGATGGGATTATTTGGCAGAGGAAAACTTTCATCTATTTTGAAGAGAATTTTTGGAAAAAAACATGCTAAAATTGGGATTTACGGTCCGCCTAATGTTGGAAAAACTACTCTTGCAAACCGAATTCTCCGTGATTGGACAGGAGATATAATGGGTAGTGTATCAGAGATACCACATGAAACAAGACGTACTAAATGGAAGAAAAATGTTGAGATAGAGAATGGTAAGTCATCGCTTCTTATGGATATTGTTGATACACCTGGTATTTCTACAAAGGTAGACTATAAAGAATTCATGAATACTTTTGGTCTGAGTAAAACTGAGTCTAAAAGAAGAGCTAAAGAAGCAACAGAAGGGGTAATTGAATCTATAAAATGGCTGGAAGATATTGATGGAGTGCTTCTAGTTATGGATTCTACAAAGGATCCTTTCACGCAAGTAAATGTTACTATACTTGGAAATCTTGAAGCAAGAAAACTGCCTGTATTGATAGCTGCAAATAAAATAGATATGGAGGAATCAAGTCCAGCTACACTTAAATCTGCTTTTCCACAGCATCCGGTTATACCAATTAGTGCCTTAACTGGCTATAACTCAGATAATCTATACTCTACAATGGTAAAACACTTTAGAAAAACACGTAAAAATAAACGGAGGTAGATTTAAAATGGCAAAAAAAAGTGATCATGGTATATCTTTTAATCTGGTTTCAAAAAGTAAACTAGAAAACTTTTCAAAAGATGAAAAACTAAAATTTATAATTAAGGAAGTAAAGAAAGGTAACATTCTTGTTTTGGAATATGGTTTAACTCCGATAGAACAGACGGGTCTTATTGAAAAAACTATGAAAGAGATAAAACAGGATACATTTATTGGAGTAGAAATGGAAGGGTACGGTCAAGATAAAACCTCTTTTATTAGAAAGATACTAGGTCTTGGAAATAGACCTCGTATGACCCTTATTGGTCCCGCAGATCTATTAAAGATGATTAAGAAAGACGATGACATGATTCAGACCAGGATTATCCCTGGTAAAGGAGCAAATTAAATGCCTCATCAATGTCTAAAATGTGGCCATGTATTTGAAGAGGGGTCCTCTCAGCTATTAAAAGGCTGTCCAGAGTGTGGTGGTAACCGTTTTTTTTATACCAAAGAACCACTTGATGAAAAACAAAGAAAAAACATTACAAAAAAAGTTGGAAAAGATATAAACTCTGCCATCATTGATATATTAGAGGGAAACGAAGAAATACTTGACAAATCTGGTAAATGGGCAAAAATAAAACCAAAAGATGTAAAAAAAGTAATGGAAAAACAACTCAAACAAAGAAAAATCAAATCTGAAAAAAGAGAGGATGTAGAAACTATAACAGATGATGAGTATAGAATTAAAACACTTGAAAAAATAAAATCAGAAAGTAACAATTCGATGGAACCTGAGACAATAGATATAGAAAAACCAGGTAAATATAAAATAGATTTAAAAGGTCTTTTAGAAGAAGAACCTATAATTATACAAAAGGATGGTTCGTATACTATTCATCTTCCATCTGTTTTTAAGATGATAAATAAAAAGGATAAATAAAAAAATATTTTTTTATTTAATCTATCTCTTTTAGATTCTTATATAGCTTTACTACTGACTCAACAGCTGCTTTTGCTCTTTCTATTCTTTCCTCAGCTTGAAGCCGGGTCATACCAGGTCCTGATATACCAAGACCTATTGGTTTATCATATTCAATTGATAAATCCGCGATTTTTCTAGACGCATGTTGAATAACAAGTTCATCATGCTCGGTTTCACCTTCAATTACTGCACCTAGTGTTATTACACCATCGATTTTTTTATCTTTCAATAATTTTTTTATAGCAATTCCCATGTCAAAAACACCAGGTACCTTCACAACTTTTGTTATTTCAGCATCAAGAAATTTTGCGTGATCTTTTGCTCTTTCAAGCATCATCATGGTTATATCATAATTAAACTCGGAAACAACAGCGCCTATCTTTATTTTCTTATTTTCAGCCATTTTTTTCACATCCAAAATTATGTTTTTAAAGATCCTGCATCCTCAAATCCTTCTCTTAAACCCATTCCTGCTTTTTTTGCAAGTTTTTCAGGGTTAAATAATAAATCTAAACAGTTAATTGCATGTTCTCTTGCACGTCTTTCAGCAAGCCATGCTAATTCTTTTTCATCTTCTGCTTCGTCTTCATGAACAAAAACTTCTATTATATGTTTGTTGCACATAAGCTGGGTTTGAATAAGCCCGGTGCTTGCTTCATGTGCACATTGTTTGTCAATTGGTTTTGGACCAGGCATTCCAAGGGCTATAATTATGTCACAATTTTTTTCATCAAATAGTTTTTTGCAGGCAACAGGAAGGTCTTTTATACCTGGTACTGTGTACCTTATGATTTTAAAACCAGTTTTGTTTGATTTAAGTTCGTCTATTGCAGAATTTCCCATGTTGTATCTAGCAAAGGTTGTATCTGCAATTCCTATCTTTTTCATTTATTTTCAATCCTTTCAATACTTTTTTGTATTTCATATGCAGAAATTATTTTACTTATGATACGTCGGGTTCCTTCTAGATCGCTTCCACCTTCGTATTTCGACAGACGAACTACTTTTGCGTCTATGTTTCTTTTTTTCAGTTCTTTTCCAATCTTTTTTTCATTATGTATCTGGTCGTATCCAAGCGCAATTACATCAGGGTTTATTTCTTCTACAATTTCGTACATATTATCTTCATGGCCTAGATATGCTTCATCTACGATTTTTAGTTCTTTAACTAGATTTAGTCTTATTTTCTCTGGATTTATTGGTTCGTGTTTGAGTTTTCTAACTGTTTTATCTGTTGCTACAACAACTATTAATTTATCCCCAAGTTTTTTTGCTTCTTTAAGGTAGTAAATATGTCCAAGATGCAGCAGATCAAATGTTCCTGATGCCATTACTCTGACCATTTTTTCCAAACCTCAATTATGTCTTTTCCCTCTAGAAAAACTAAATTGTTTTTCTCTGCATATTTCATAGCATCTTTCTTTGGTAATGCCCTTCCATTGTCTCCAATCATCTCACAGCCACTACCTGCAGGAGGTAATTTCGCCATCTGCATCATACCAATCACCAGCTCTGTGTGACCTCTTCTTTCTCTTAGGAGTCCCTGTGATGCCACGCATATAGGTATGTGGCCTGGTGAACGAAATTCTTTTCCAAATATTTTTGTTGAAACACCATCATCTTTTTTTTCTATTTTTTTTGTAATTTCTGCGAATTTATTCATGGTTAGACTACGATCGATGTCGGTTATTCCTGTAAATGTATCTCTATGATTTATTGTAAGTGAAAAAGAAGATTTTGTGTCATATGGTATATCATCTGGTACAAGTTCTTTTAAAACAGGGTATCTGTCTTCGATATTTGAATACATTTCAGAAAGAAAAGGAAGTTTAAGTTTATCGGCAATTCCTTTGGAGGTCATTAAAAATATTAATCCTCCCCCTTCTTTTCTCATAGTTTTTATTGAATCTGGTTTTACAAATTTTGAAGACATTACTAGATCTGTTTCACCTTCTCTTTTATCATCATCAAATATAAGAATAATTTTTCCTTTTTGAAGGTCAGTTATTGCTTTTTTTATTTTTTTTATAGATTCACCGTTAATAAGAAAAACCCCCATTAAAATAAATTTTGGGTTACTACTCAGAATTTGGTTGAACTGGATTTGGTTTGTTTTTCGATGCAAGATACCTTGTTATGTATCCTGCAATACGATTTCTCAAAACTTTACTGCTTACATCACTTAACTCTTCAACCTTACTTTTATTGTGTTGAAAATCATCTTTTTTAAACTGATTTGGGTATCTGTTTGCTAACTCTATTGCTATATTTTTTATGTATGTAGGTCTAATATTTCCCAGTATATCACCCTTATATGAAGGAGTCGGAATATCGTTTTCTTATATATAAAAACTTTGGAACAATTTTTTGGAAAGTTTACAGCTATAATAATAGTAACAAATAATAACTAATAACTAATTAATAAAAATAAAAACTATTTAATATTAGAAAATCCTTAACATTTATGGAGGCTAAATGTCATGCCTGTAGAATATGAAGAATATAATGGTAATCCAGTAATAGTAATAAAAAGAGATGAAAACGATGCTTATCCATTTAGATTTGGATTAAGAAAAGCACAGTTAGTTGTTGAAAATATTGATGAAATCAAAAAGTTTGTAAAAGAAAATAAATAAATCATTTTTCAAATATATTTGTTATTTTTTCATAGTAAATTAATTTTAGTATTAAAGAGTTAAAAATATAAATAATATGAATCCATCTACTTTTATCGTATCTATGGGGGAAAATAAATTCCATCAAAAAAAATATCACTAAGGGCCCTTGCAGGGAAAAAACTAGATCAAATTGAAGATTTAGCAATACATAGCAATGTTTTTAGAAGAATTGCTACAATGATCTACAATTCAGATATTTACAATTTTTTCTCCAAAAGAATAAATGAATTTAAAGATCATAAATTATTAGAAGAAATAAAAAATCACCCTGTCCCACAACATGTAGCAATAATAATGGATGGAAATAGGAGGTTTGCCAAGTTTTTAGGTCTTTCACCAGAAGTTGGGCATCAGTTTGGAAGAGATAAAATAAAAGAAGTATTAGAGTGGTGTTTTGAACTAGATATTAAAAATCTCACAGTTTATGCGTTTTCTACAGAAAATTTTCAGAGAGAAACAGCCGAAGTTGAAACCCTAATGGATCTATGTAAAAAAGAAATAGATAAAGCAGTAAAAGATTCCAGAATTCATAAAAACAAAGTAAAAGTGAGGGTTCTTGGACGATTAGAGAATCTTCCTGAAAATATAAAAGAATCTGCAGAAAACATAATGAGCAAGACAAAAAAATATGATAAGTATTCCTTCAATATAGCTTTAGCATATGGTGGTAGAGAAGAGATAGTACAAGCTATAAAAAAAATAGCTGAGGATGTAAAGGAAGGTAAAATAGAAGTTGACAATATTAAAAACGAGGTTGTTTCCAAATATCTTTATACCCACGGAATTCCAGATCCAGATATTATTCTTAGGACGTCTGGTGAAGAAAGAATATCAAATTTCTTGTTATGGCAACTAGCTTATTCTGAATTATATTTTTCTGATGTTTATTGGCCTGCATTTCAAAAAAGAGATTTTTTAGAGGCTATTAGAACCTGTCAAAAAAGACAAAGAAGATTTGGAAAATAAAATTATTTGTTATTTATTTCATCCATATTTTCAATATCTTTTGCTATCTCATCTAACTTTATAAACTGGCGATGTAAGAAATAAATGATAATCCCAATAGCTATAAAAATAATTGAAAAAGCAGCAATGGATTCAACGGCAGTTCCATTTGAAATAATATACAATTCTTTTAGAAAACCCGAACTGTTTCTGTCTAATACTAATGAAAATATTATCAAAAAAATAGACAAAAAGAGTAAAAAAAATCCTAAGACTAAGCTTAGTTTATAAAAAAACCCTGTTTTGAAATCGTGTTCTGTTGTAAAATATTTTTTTTTAAACATAAACCTAATATGTGATTTAATACAATTATTACGCACTATCTGAAACATTCAAAGCGTTTTGTACTTTACTTTGAAGTTCATTGAGTTTTTCTTTTGTTCTTCCTTCTTGTTTTTCAAGGGTGTTTTTTCTTAGTTCAAGTGATTCTTGATCAGATTTCAATTCTTTTGTAATATCTTTTTTTCCCTTTGTTTTTATGAGAACTGCGCCAACACTTTTGTAAATAGGTGTTTTTTCATCTGTCTTTTCAAGTTCTCCAAGTGCTTCTTCAGTTTCTTTTAATCTTATTTCTACTTGTTGTTTCTGTTGCATTATCATTTGTAGTTGAGTTCTCATTTGCTGTAATCTATTTATTTGATCCTGAAGTTGTTTTGACATCTCTACATCTGCCATATTTTTTTCTCCTTTGAGTTTTGGTAATAAAAGTTTTGCTTATTAAAAGTATTGTTATACTTTGCCTTTGATTTGTAAATATAAACCTAAATAAATATAAATACTAAATTTAAAGAGAAAACATTAAATAGAAAGATGTAAATATAGTATGATATAGCATATTATATTATTTGGGGGATAAAAATAATGAAGAAAAATGATAAAATAATAGTATTATTCGGCGTAGTCATTCTTGTGTTAGCTTCTATAGGTATATACTATTACGATTTTGAAGATGAGCCGATTGTTGAAGCTGATATTGAAACTTTTATGGACATAACTGGAGAATACAAGGAAATTTTAAGTAAGAATAGCATTGTTATTTCAGATGCTGATCATTTTTATCCGCTAATTGTAACACCATTGGCTGTCCATTATAACAGCGATGGGGATAGAGAGGTTCTACCATTATTTGTTAAAAACAAAGAAAATCCATCTGATTCTATAATAAAATTACAAAATGAATATCTAGATAGTTATAATCCAATCTCTTTTGATAACGAAGATTTTGAATCTAGAAAAAGCTTTTCTTTGTTCTTAGCTGAAAAGTATTGGAAGAAAAGTGATGCAGCACTAATTGTTGAAGATAGTAAAGAGGGTTATTTTTTAGGAGTTAATGCAGTTCCAATTTCTTCTTATTTAGGAATTCCAGTTATAGTAACTGATAAAGTAGATGGAGATGTAAAAGAAGTATTAAGTGATTTGGAAATTGAAAAAATAATTGTATGTGGAAGTGATTTAGAAGGTTATCAGCAAGGATATAAATTCCTTACTTTCAGCAATGTTGATCAAATAGTTGAAAATGCAACAGATCTACTATTTTCAAAATTTGGTGATTTTAACTATATAACAATAACTAATCCCCTGGATTCATATCCTCCTAAAGTGTTAGAAACTTCATGGCAAAACCAATCTGGAACAGCTATAGGTTCTGCATTTGTACCAAGTGCCCTAATGAATGTTATAAGCACACAATTTGGTAGTAAACATGGTGATAAATTAGAAATTGACATTCCCGAAGAATGGAACTATGCAAAATTAACTTTAGATATTATAAGCGAGGAAGATCCAGAAAATATAGAAAAATTTGGTAGTGCAATCGGCCTTAATGGTATGCCAACAGGTCCTTTGGATTCATCTGGTAGTCCACCTATAACTGATGAGAACGGAGAAATTATAAATGATCGTTTATATTTTGAGGAAATTTACTATGATTATGGTGGAGAAACATTTACAGTAGAACCTGGTGCTCTGTCTTTGTTAGGAAACAATCCTGACTGGCGTGCTATTGTAAAAGTAGAACATCTGGAAAATCCTTATGATCCGCTGTTACCAAAAGTTTCCTCTTTAGCACCATACTTAACTGCTTACCGTAAAGGAATTGTTTTTGCTAAGCCTGATTTTGCGTTTGCAAATGGTGAAGGAAAAAAACTTCAAGGAAAAGAATTTCCAGGTTCCACACAGCCTAAAACAAACCCTGGCATGATACCACTGATTAATGAACACGTTTATAACAATATTCACAAACCAATTAATCAGTTGATAGCAGATATTAAAGATATGGATGTTAATGATGCTGAAAAACTAAAGACAGCTTGTGAAATTGACCCGTTTAATATTTGTATTGTAGGTGGGACAACTATGATGCCTCAATATTATTATAGAAATCCACATAATAATCCATTTGATAAATTATCTAAAGGTTATGGTACAAATACTCCAAGTGATTTTATTTATGGTAATATTGATCCGCAAACACCTATAATGCATAAAACTACAAATGATTACACTGAAGATGATTTGTATTCAGATTTAAGAGATAATGGTAAAAGATATCCAACAATGGAAAACATTGTTGGGCGAATAACTGGTGGATTTGATATTCAGGATTCAAGTGCACTTATTGCTAGAACATTTTTCTATGACGATGTTTTAAATTCCTTAAATGAAGATTGGAAAAATAGTGCTTTAGTTATGTCTGGCGCGGGTCTTGAATTTCAACAACTGCCTATATTTAAAACACTTTACGATCTTGCAAATGCACATGAACCTATGAAATTCCCAACAGGACAACAGCATTTCTTAGGTTTACGTACTAAAAACTATATGGAAGAAAAAGGTGGTTTTGAAGTTGAAAAACTTGAAAGAGGGCAGGCTCAAAGAATCGGATTTAGTGATGAATCATTAGATGAAATTAAAAAGGCGAATCTGTTATCACGCTTACTATTCCCTAAAAATTATATTAAGATGTTACAAGGTTTTGAAAACTTCAAATCATTAACTGATCCTGATTGGTGGAGGACAATTAACGATGATGGTTCGGGTATACATGGTGGAGAAAGTCAGGAGAACAGTAATCTAATTCAAGTTAATGCACATGGTATTTTCTCTAATTATAATACTGGCGATGTGTTGATGTATTCTCATGGAATACCTATTATTTCACCGTTGATGGCTAGATATTTTAGTCCTTACATCTCGCCACTTCCAAGATCTGGATTAGGTGCACTTGGCGGTTATTCTGTTAGAAGTATAACTCAAATGGATATGGGGCCATCTGTAATGTTTGTAGAATGTTGCGGTGGTGGAAAAATAGACAGTCTTGATCCATATAACACTTTATCAGCGGCATATCTTCACTCTGGTGTAAACTCCTTTATTTGTCCAAGTACTTTTTCGGCTATAAGTGGTTATCTTGAACCAAAAAATTATGAGGTAGGACTCGGGATAAGACAATATATAGAATGGAATCTAAAATCTAAACAAGAAATTTATCCCGAGACAGAATTTTGTGGGTGGATGTTTGAACACTCTTACAAACAAATGTTTGAAAAAGATGCTACGATAGGTGAAGCATTACATGAAGCTAGAAACAGTTTCTTAATTGAAGAATTTGAAGAAACATATCTTTGGACTCCACCCCTTGAACATGATGAAGACAGTTTGTATTTCAAACCAGGATATACTAAATCTACAAGTGCTGGGGGAGGAAGCAATGTTCCTGTTGAAAAATACGCAGCAATCTTCCAACTAAATCTACTAGGCGATCCAGCATTCAATCCATATCAACCTTGCAATAACGGTTGATACTAACTTTTTTTTATCTTTAAATTCACTACAAACAATTTCCCTAAAAAACTTGCCATGGATGCGGTTTTATTTTTTCAAATAGCTCCATCAATAATTTTATATTTTTCCAGATGTTTAAAACCCTTCCCCCCTAAATAAATTTATCATGATTTTAAAAAATGCTTTATTTATTTTGTTTGAATATGAATATCGTCAAGTGGTATATCAAAAATTTTTTTATCAGGATTATAGATGTAAATGTCGCCTGTTATTTTCCATTCGATTGGACCACCATCTTTGTTATATGATTCTTGAATATCTGATGGTAATTCCTCAAAACTAAAATTATGGATAAACATTATATCAATTTCATCTTGGAACTCTTCTTGGTAATTATAACTCCCGCCGGTAATATATTCTCCATTTGCTCTTACCATGTATTTCATTTGATAAAATTCAATCGAGTCTTTTGAATCAGGGTAGTTATAATTTTTTATAAATACATGAATAAGCAACTGATTTGGCTTATTAAATCCAACATTTGATTCATATGCTTGAACAGTATGTTTATTCCACTCAAATTCTGCGTTTAGCCAACCAGAAAAAAATACAGCACTAATAATATTATATACAAAAATAAACAATACAATTGCAAATAAAATAATAAATATTTTTTCTTTCATCCTGTTCTCCTCACCTTCAAAATTACATATTTGCTAATAAATATGCTCTTTTTTTAAAAAAAACAGGATAAAACTAAAAATAAAATAAAAAAATTAAGATGGTTTAACTAGAACCACCAATTTTGAGTGAAGGATCACCAAATAGTACCCACTGTTGGATAGTTTTTGCGTGCCCTGATTCAAGATCAGTCATATCAAATGTTTCTATATATTTTGTGATTGATTGAGAATGAGCTTGCCCTAAAACAGTTTGATTGCATTCTCCATACTGTCTAAAGAACTCTATTGAAATCCATCCGTCTCCACCACCAACTGTTAAAACTTTACCTGGCATACCATAACCAAGACCAGTATTTCCAATACTTGCAATTGCTCCACCATTCGGATTTCTAACAAGCCTCCAGCTGAAACACTCTGGAATTAGTTCTCCATAACACCACATGTGTTTGTTAGGTAACTCTATACGCCTGAGTATCGGAAGAGAATTAAAGATATATGGTAAACCTCCATATAATCCTAACAGCATTGAAACATTGAACTGACTGTTATGACAACCACCTATAACTGTTACAGGTAATTTTTCTTTATTTGAAAGAGTATCAATTGGGTATGCTGGAGAGCTTACAAATGGCGGAAACACTGAAAGTGTGGTAACTTTTAAACCTGTAACACTAGCAGGTCCTCTATTTCCGGGTACACCGGGATAATGGTCAGCCCAGACATTAGGGCTTCCATGACCAGACATAAAAAGAAACCCGCATCCAGAGTTAATAGCGTTGATCGCATCACTTTGGCCAGTAAGCCTTCCATTTGAAGTCCATACTATATCTTTATCAAAACCATCCATGTAGTATAATGCTCCTCCTCGTCCATATAATGCTTTTTCACCGGTGACCCATTCTCCCTCATAATACATCTCTGTATCGTTTCTCCATTCAGAGAAAATAGTTTCACCATTTTTACTATCTTTTATCCAAACATGAATATCTGTTACATTTCCATATGGTTTTGGATCATATGATTTTCCTCTTATTGTCAAAACACCGTTTACATAACTTATATTAGCCCATGGGTTAAAATTATTACAATATGCTTCCCCTTCATCTGGCGTATATGTTACATCAGTATGCCCAAGTATATTTTCTGGTGAGATGCTAACAATTTCAGCAATAGGTAGAGCAGGGTATCCATCTTGTAAGGCTAGGTTTAGATGGTCATCATGATTAAAAGTGATATCGGATTCTTGTGTTCTGTCTATTTCAATATGAATTGTATCAACAGGTCCCTCTTCTTCATCAGTAAAACTCTGCGCATAAATTGTGTATTCTCCATTCTCAAGACCTGTAGTATCCCATTTGATATTAAGATCTTCTTGATCTAAAAAACCATCTCCTGATATAACAGTCGCTTTATTAAACCAATTCTCTGAACCGACTGGGTTTTCTTCATAATTTATTATTTTATCAACAACTGTTTTTACCTCGCGAATGTTTCTGCAAGGAAGCCTTCCAACATAAACATCAGGTACCATATCAATATATGTATCATTCTCTACTCCAGGTCGTCCCCATGCTGCAAAGATACCGTCATCATTTGGATCCCAACTAGAAAATTGGCTCTCATTATTATAGATATCTGCATAATATAAATCACTTATAACACCAGGATCATGTAAACCTATACTGAGCGGATATTTTGGATTATCAAAAAGGCTTGTGTATCTTACTGGTAGATACCAACCACGATCTCCTATACTTGCCCCGTCTCTAGGTCGTGCGTGAAGTTGAGATTTAAGTCCTCCTACTAGTAACACATATTTTATGTTCCAATCTTCGATAGCATCTTTTATAAAAAGTTTTATTTCCTCTGCTTTATCTTTACCATCGTAGTTATTATAAATGGATTCTGTAGTTTTTATGAAAGCTTTTGTTCCTATATCATTTTTATGATTTTCAAGTGGTATGAGATATTCTTTGAATCTTTCGGGGGTAATAATTACCAGATCATATTCAGTATTCGAACCTGTTGAAAACAAATTATCTCCGCTTAACTCATAACTAACTTCTATTTCACCAGTATCTGCGACATTTATAGTATTTTCTGAGGGATTATAACTTACAGGGAAAATATCGATTACTACAAGCTTTTTAATGACATTTTCACTGTTTAAACCACAATAGACATTATAGTCAAAATATTTTTCAGGATAGGGCTGACTGCTTTGATATATGTTTTTATCTTTAATCTTGTTAGTACAAGCATCTTGAGATGACGAAACCAATGGTAACATTTGAGGACAAGGTTTAATTTCATTTGAAATCTTTTGCTCAGTGTTTCCAGTTATTTCTACTTCTACTTCAATGTTAAGTGCTTCAAATGGTAATTCAACTGTTTTTACAACCTTTGGAAGTATTGGTTCACCTGTTTTCATGAGATAGGTTGATACATCTTCCATTTTTAACTCTGAATAATCTGTACCTGTTTTTTCAACGGTAACCTGTGAGAAAGAAACTGAAACCAAATTTGTTTGAATATTAATTTCATCTTTCTTTTCATAATCGTTTGCTAATACACTAAAACTTCCTGCTATTAAAAAAACTACCATAAATATTGCTATTATCTTTTTCATTTTATTTTCCCCTATTTATATAATAGTGTTTTACTAATATAAAGTTTTTTATTAATAAAATATTATTATTTACAGAAATAGTTATAAATAAATAACTAAAAATTCAAAAGTTGCTTATACTATTTATAGTAATTTTCTATTCATTGTTTTCTTTATCTACAATACATCCATCGTCATCATCTTCTTCTTGTTCCATTATTTTTGCAACTGATACCACCTTGTCTTTCTCGTTGAGTCTCATAATTCTAACCCCCATCGTGTTACGACCTTGTATTCTTATATCTTTTATTGGTATTCTTACAACCATTCCTTCCATGCTAGTAAGCATTATCTCATCATCATCTGTGAGTTCTCGTACGTAGATTACTTTTCCATTTCTCTCGTTTGTAATAATTGTTTTTACACCTTTACTTCCCCGATGTGTTTTACGGTACTCAGAAATTGGTGATCTTTTACCGTAACCATTTTCAGTTATAGTCAGTAGATTTCCATCTTCATGCTCTACAATTGCCATAGAAACTACTTTATCACTTTTATTTAGCCTCATACCAATAACACCGCGGGTTACTCTACCCATAGGTCTTACTTCTTTTTCATCAAATTTACTTGCTTGACCATCTGCAGATGCAAGAAGTATTGTTTGATTTCCATCTGAAAGTCTTGTAGAAATAAGTTCATCATCTTCATCAAGTCTTATTGCACGAACCCCATTAACCCTGATATTACTGTATTTTGATAAAACTGTTTTTTTAACTAGCCCGTTTTTAGTTGAAAAAACAAGATAATGCTCATCATCAAACTCATGGATTGGAATCGCGGTTTCAACATATTCACCTTCTTCAAGACGTGGTAGAAGATTTACTATTGCTTTTCCCTTCGAATGTCTTCCTCCCTCAGGTATTTTATATCCTTTAAGCCAGAAGCATTTACCGTGATTTGTGAAAAACATGATATAATCATGAGTATTTGTAATAAATGAATCAACTATTACATCTTCTTCTTTTGTTTTCATACCAACTAGGCCTTTTCCACCTCTATGTTGAACTCTATAGGTTTCACATGGAATTCTTTTAATGTATCCACTGTCAGTAATAGTAATAATTACATCCTGCTCAGGAATCAAATCCTCCATATCAACTGTGATTTCACCTTCAACAATATCAGTTCTTCTCTCGTCACCAAATTTTTCTTTTATTTCAATAAGTTCCTTTTTGATTTCATCAAGAATATGCTGTCTATCAGATAATAGCCACTCAAGTTGCTCAATTAGTTTCTTTGTTTCATTATAGTCTTGCTCAACCTTTTCAATTTCCATTCCAGTTAGTTTCTGAAGCCTTAAGTCAAGTATTGCTTTAACTTGTTCTTCACTGAATTCAAAACGTTCCATCAGTTTTTCTTTTGCCTCATCAACTGTTTTACTAGCCCTTATTATCTTAATTACTTCATCGATGTTTTTCAAGGCAAGCATAAATCCTTCAAGAATATGCATTTTTTCTTTTGCCTTTTTAAGATCATAATTAGTTCTACGAGTAATGACAAGTACTCGGTATTCTATAAAATGTTCAATTAATTCTTTTAAGCCAAGTGTTTTTGGTTCTCCATCAACGATAGCCAGGTTATTAACACCAAAAGTTGTCTGCATATCGGTATGCTTGAATAATTGAGAAAGAACTACATCTTCAATAGCATCGCGCTTGAGTAGTATTACAACTCTCATACCTTCTCTATCTGATTCATCACGAAGATCGCTTATTCCTTCAATTTTTTTGTCTTTTACTAGTCTTGCAATTGACTGCAGTAGCTTTGCTTTGTTTACTTGATAAGGTAGTTCAGTTATGATTATTCTTTTTTTGTTTTCTTTTTCCTCAATGTGGGTTTTAGCTCGAACTCTCAAAAGTCCTCTTCCTTCAGAATAAGCCTGCAGGATCCCTGCTTTTCCATAGATCGTTCCACCAGTTGGAAAATCAGGGCCCTTAATTGTTTCCATCAAGTCAACTGTGTTTATTTCAGGATCATCAATCACTTGGATTGTTCCATCGATTATTTCAGAAAGATTATGCGGAGCCATATTTGTTGCCATACCAACAGCTATACCTGAGGACCCATTAATCAAAAGATTTGGAATAACAGCCGGAAGCATCTCAGGTTCTTTCAAGCTTCCATCAAAATTATCAGTCCAATCAACGGTATCTTTTCCTATATCCTGTAGCATAAAATCTGATATCTTTGACATTCTTGATTCTGTATTATGATTAATAAAACCATTTGCAGTAAAAGAGTGACACTCACTATCTACTTTTATTGAATAAACTGTTTTTTCTTTATGAGTGGGTTCAATTTCACTTATTTTGTTAAAGAAATAGTTATTTTCTAACAAATTATCAATTAATTTTTTATCATTTAAATCAATTTCTGATGAAATTCTGTCATAATTAGTTTTCAACTTGTTATATCGATCAAAGTTATTCTTCTTGATCCAATACTTATTGTATTTACGCCTCAAATATTTATTAATGAATGGAATGAAATCGTTTTTACTCATCCTTCCATCGTTTATCTCATAGATCTTTTCTAATTTCTCTCTTTTATTTGAACATGAAAAATTAATTTCTTCTTTGAATCTTTTTATATTTGCAACATCTGAAATGATTAATTTGTAGCATTTATTTCTTTTATCGACATAAGGTTTAGTAGTAATAATTCCAAAGTTTAGTAAAATAGTCTTTAATTGATTAATCAATTTTTCACTTTTTGAGTTGTAATTTAATTCAATTGATTTTCCACCGTGACGTTTATCAACTTTAAAACTAACTGAACCATCTCCCTCAAATAATCCACTCAAAAAACTTGCAATACATTTCTTATTTGATTTAAGAATTGTATGTGGAATTTCTTTTTCTTCATACTTTGTTTCAGTCAAACCAATATTCTTCAAAAATTCAACTATTCTTTTGAAATATATACTCAGTTGATTACAATTGCAATCCTTAATTTTATTTTCATATAATTTTATATTTTTAAATTGGCTTTGAACTGTATTTTTAACTTTATTGTAAAATTCTTTATCAGAATTACAAAACAGAATCTGATTGTTATGAAAAGAACCTTCGGAAACAAGAGCACCTAATAAGAAGGCAAGCTTTTCATTCATTTTATTTGGTAAATCAAAATTTTTTTCTCTTTTTTCTATCTTTGGATGATATCTCTGTAAATCAAGATCTTTTTTATTGAAGAAGGAGGAGTTTCTGTTTATAACAACAAAATCTTCTTTTGAAATATTTTCAAGGGTTTTCCATTTGATGTTTGGTCCCCCATTGTTTTTATCATATGACCATGTTAAAACAGGATGGTTATATGATCCTTCAATTTGGTATCCCTGTTCTGTTTTAAGAAGAATTGTTTTGTGTTTTCCTGAATTGAAAAATTTTACAGCTTTTTTTATGTCATTTTTATAGTTAGCAATTTTTATATTAATTTCTTCTTCAGTATCTGTTTCAGAAATATCTTTTATCTCAGTCAATCCTTTATCCGTTAAAAGTAGAGTATCTCCAGTGACGCAGTATCTCATTGCTGCAGCTGAATCACCATCAATACTTCCAAAATTACCTTGTCCATCAACTAGAGGATAACGAAGTGAAAAATCCTGGGCCATTCGAACCATAGAATCATACACAGCTTGATCTCCATGTGGATGATACTTACCAAGAGTTTCACCTACTACACGTGCAGATTTTTTATGTGATTTATTATAAGTTAGGCCCATGTCATTCATTGCATACAAAATACGTCTATGAACCGGTTTTAAACCATCTCTTACGTCAGGTAACGCTCGGCTCATAATAACACTCATGGAATAATCCAAGAATGCACGTTTCATTTCTGATTCAAGGGTTTTGGTTCTTTCTTTTTTTGGAAATTCATCATCAGTCATAAAATCACCTTAAATATCTAAGTTTTCAACCTCTTTTGCGTGGTTTTCAATAAATTCTCGTCTAGGCTCCACTTTATCTCCCATCAGCATTGTAAACAGTTCATCTGCCTCAACTGCATCATCAACAGTAACTTGTGCTGTAAGTCTATTTTCAGGATCCATTGTAGTTTCCCAAAGTTGTTTCGGATTCATCTCTCCAAGACCTTTGTATCTTTGAATACTTATACCTCTTTCACCCATCTCCTCAATTACTTTTGATTTTTCTCCTTCTGTGTATGCATATTCAACTGCCTTTCCTCTGCTTATTTTATAAAGAGGCGGCTGGGCGATATATAGATAACCCTCTTCAATTAACGATCTCATGTATCTAAAGAAAAAGGTTAGTAAAAGTATTCTGATATGTTCTCCATCTACATCTGCGTCGGTCATAATGATTATTTTGTGATATCTTGCTTTTTCAAGTTCAAATTCTTCACCTATACCAGTTCCAATTGCTGTAATAAGCGCAAGAATCTCATTATTTTTTAGTATTTTATCCATCCTTGCTTTTTCAACATTCAATATTTTACCTCTGAGAGGTAGTATTGCTTGAAATTCCCTGTTACGACCTTGTTTGCTTGAGCCACCCGCACTGTCTCCTTCGACAATATATAATTCTGTTTTACTTGGATCTCGTGAACTACAATCAGCAAGTTTACCAGGTAGGGCAGATGATTCAAGTAATCCTTTTCTTCTTGTAAGCTCTCTTGCTTTTCTAGCAGCCATTCTTGCTTTACTTGCGTTTATACATTTATCTAAAATTGTTTTTGCAACAGCTGGTGTCTCTTCAAAATATTCACTAAGCTTTTCGTTTGTAAGACTTTCAACACTGCCTCTAACATTTGAATTCCCAAGTTTAGTTTTTGTCTGTCCTTCAAATTGAGGATTTTTTACTTTTACTGAGACTATAGAGGTTATTCCTTCTCGGCAATCTTCTCCACTAAGACTAAACTCCTTACTATCAAATAAGTCGTTGTCTTTTCCATACTTATTCATAACTCTTGTTAAAGCTCCTTTAAAACCAGAAAGATGAGTTCCCCCTTCATGAGTATTTATGTTATTTGCAAAGGTATGTATATTTTCGGTGTAACCATCAGTATACTGAATAGCTATTTCTACCTCTACATCTTCTTGTTTTGATTCAAGATATATAGGATCAGAATGCAATGGATTTTTATTTTTATTTATGTCTTTTACAAACTCTTTGATTCCACCATCAAACTTAAAACTGTCAGATCTACCTGTCTTTTCTTCAACTAGTTTTATCTCCAAGCCGGCGTTTAAAAAGGCAAGTTCTCTTAATCTTTTTGAAATTGTATCATATCTAAACTCAGTAGTTTCAAAAATATCAGAATCAGGCATAAAAGTAATTGTTGTACCTTTATCGTCTGAAGGTCCAACTTCTTTTAAAGCAGAAACAGCGTTCCCATGGTCATATTCTTGAAAGTATTTTTTTCCATCTCTTCTGACTGTTACTTTTAACCATTTGCTAAGAGCGTTAACACATGAAACACCAACTCCATGAAGCCCTCCTGAAACCTTGTATGCTTTTGAATCAAATTTACCTCCAGCATGCAAGGTTGTCATTATGAGTTCTACACCTGTTTTCTTGTATTTTTTGTGGGTTTTAACTGGTATACCTCTTCCATCGTCTTCAACTGTTACAGAACCATCTTTATTTAATGATACATCGATTTTTGTGGCGTATCCTGCTAGGGCTTCATCAATAGAATTGTCTACTACTTCATACACGATATGATGAAGACCTCGGTCATCTGTACTACCTATGTACATTGCTGGATTTTTTTTAACTGCTGCAAGTCCTTCTAAAACTTGTATTGAATCAGTATCGTATAATCCATTATCTTCTTTTTTTTCTGCCATATATATCCACTTTTTATTGTTAGTATTTACACTAAATGGGGTTATTTTTCAAAGACTGTTTTTTCATCCCATCTCTATGGTTATTTT
>Ga0180433_10003036_pt1 | contig 25106 bp, 14 predicted proteins | sample SS_ome_8_FD_132980 | JGI IMG/M metagenome (GOLD analysis project Ga0180433, IMG submission 132980) | Hypersaline lake sediment archaeal communities from the Salton Sea, California, USA - SS_1_D_1 metaG | ecosystem: Environmental > Aquatic > Non-marine Saline and Alkaline > Hypersaline >... | reverse complement strand
GGTTATATTGGATGGTAATGGTTGTTGTGTTTTTTGTGGTTTCGTTTTTTGTTGTGGTGGTTGGGATGATTGGGGGTGGTGGGGATTGTTGGAATGTAGGTGGTTGTTGGAATGTAGAGACAATTCATGAATTGTCTCTACGTTATCATTTCCATAATCATTCCGGTTAACGTTATTATTCCGGTTATCGTTTCCTGTTAATATTATAATAAAATGTATATGGTTTGGCATAACCACAAATTCATCCAATATGCATGGATAATGGTCCGGTAATTCGTACCAATGCCGGTATGCAATTTTTTCATTTTCGGGTTTTGATAATTCTTTGTTTATCAAATCGCCGAATCTGTTTTCTCTGCCATACGTACAAATCGTAATGTAATAAGCACCTGCCCATGAATAATTCCATTTTTGCAAACGATTGGATTTAATACGATAACGGTCATTGAATTTATCCATTTTTATGAGATGTGTTTTATTTTAGTGGTTTCACATTCATAATTCTCAATTGGTTATTTATTCAAATGATATGGGTTTTAACAAATAAGGTTCTTTTTATCATTTTTTCATATATTATTAATTGGAGCAATTTCACCCAAAGGCGAGAGTTTAAAATCTACACCCTCAATAAGAGCATTAAATTGGTTATGGCTTAATTTTCGTTGTGCAATATAATCTTCATCAATTTTATATTCTCCATCTTGTACTTTAAGTTCCGAAGCTGGTCTTGCTTCTTGGTGATGTCTAAGAACAATGTTCCCAAATTCATAATATTTATTGCCAGACTTAACCCTATTTGTTGATATTCCAACTATTTTATAAAGTCTTTTTTTTCTTTCTAATAAAGATGACACCCACACTTCTTCAGGATTATTTTCACATAGAATGACCATGGTTCCGATTTTTATTAATGCTTTGAAAGGCAATTCAATTTTTCCATTTATTTTAAAAGTGGGAAATAAATTTTGTGGTTTAAGATTATTTTTAACAGAAAGCTTAAAAAATTGCCCTGCTTTCTGGTTATTTTTTATTTCAAAATCTCTCTTTAATTTACCGTTGGAATCTTTGCCTTCATAAATAGCCATTGAATAATTTCCATCATTAATTACATGAACCTTATGCTTGTAATTTTTTGTTTCAGATAAGTCTCTATTCTTTTTCTCCCATTCAAGTGGATTTTTAACATTTGTAATACATCTAACTTTATTAATCTTAATTCCTTTTTCTTCATTCATCCATAAATCCTCACTTATTGCTTCTTTAAAGCTTTTGCCTTCTTTTATTTTTTCAGAAATTTGATTTAATATTACATTTCTAATACCAATATCAACAATATTATCTAACTGTTTTAAATCCTTAAAACCGTTTGAACCCTGGGCATCAAACTGCAAAGGTTTTCTTTTTACATAAACTATCGAGTCATTTTTAACTATTGCTCCATAAATACCATCTTGATGCAAACTTCCCCTCACAGTATCACCTTTTTGATAAATTATGTTTCCATTTTTATCTCTTTGGATTTTTTTATGCTTTTTAAATTTATATTTACTCTGTTTTGGCAATACATCCGGAGTATGATGTGAAACCAATATTTCATTTTCAATACCCTTTATATCTTCTGTAAATGTTTTCCAAGGTTTTTCAACAGGTGGAAGTTGATTAACACCTTTTGCATAAAGTTCTTCCCAGTCATGATAAAATTTAGCCAGTATTTCATAATTTTCTTTTGTAATACATGCAATGGTTATAGCATCAATGCAATGATGTATATGATTTACACGCTCTTTTTTTTCAAACTCATCTTGTAATCCCCACATCTTCCGAAAATCAGATACAGTATTTCCTTTTACCGTATAAACATTATCAAATAAAGTATTTAAATATAAACGAGAATATTTGGTTATAATACCAGTATCAACAAGCTGGCTGTTTTTAAATCCTTCCGGAACATCCTTCATGGCAAAATAGTTATATTTATTTCTCCAATATTTTTTTTCATATGATAGTTTGTGCTTTTTTTGAATAGCTCTGTCTTTTGAATCTTTATCGACCGCAACTTTTGATTGACGTATCACTACTTGGATTTGTTTTTCCAATTCTTCATATTTTTCTTTCCAAGGCTCAATCACATTTAATATTTCATGCCATTTTGATTCTCCTAATTGAAAGGGTATTTTATTTTTCTTTACAGAACGGTTAAAAAAGTTATCACACAGTGTTTTATTTTCTTGAGAATTATTAAAAGAAATGCTTCTTGGAATTGTATGCTCTATATCGAATTTAGGGTTTGGATTTAAAAAATCACATAAGCCTATTTCTTTGCCAGTATAAATACAATGATGGTTTTGCTCTTCCCAAAATTGATATTTTAATATTTCTGTTTCTGAAGGTTCATAATTGTTCCCAAAATACTCTTTAATTCTTATAACATATTCTTTTCTAAGATTTTCCTTTTCACGCTGCCATGCTTGATAAGCTTTTCTTTCATTTGCATTCATAAGGTCACGGGCCATTTCAATATGTACTTTGGTTGAAGGATCAATAATATCATTCCTGATTAATTCATTTATTACTTTACGTAACTGATGAAGAGCTCTCATTGCCATTGGGTTTCTGATAGAAGAAACCACAGGGCTGTTTAAATAATATTTTCCATCATCTTTCTTAACTGGTAGTTTATAAACTTCAACAGCAGATGGATGGTAAATTTTATCCAGCTTTGATTCATCTGGATTAAAATTATCAGAAATAAATTCTTTAACTCTGTCTATGATAGTTTGCATCTGTATAAATTCTCCCTTCCCTTGATTCTTTTGTATTTGCTGTTTAAATTTTTCAAAAGTGTTTTTTTCAAGTTTTTCTTTTTTTTCACTCGAAAAAGATGCAAATCTATTCTCTCCAAAAACTGATAATAATTTGGCATGTATCTCATTCTTATATATATCTTCAGCCTCTAAGCTCCATGACGATTGTTCTTCCCGGCATATCTTAATCATTCCATTTATTACATTAGCAACTAATTTTTTTTCATTTTGGATTTGAATTATATTGAAAATTTCATTACTGATAATTTGTTTGTTTTTTTCATCATTCCATATTTCTTTAGGTATTACTTCTTCCATATTAGCAAGAAAAACAGCATGGGAATATATTAAGCCTTCTCTTAAATAAGGCAATATTTTTTTTATTGCTTTTAAGCTTAATGAAGCATATTCTTTCTTTAATTTTATTTTAAGTAACTCTTTAATTTGATCATCATTTAAACCTAATCGTTTTTTTGAAAATTCTATTATCTTTTCATCTCTGTCGAATGTAAAGAGTACATGCCAGATATCATTTATATCAATAAATGAAGATTTAGTATCTTTTATTCTAATATAATCAAACTTAATATTTATGTATTCTTCCCCAAACAAGTCTTTCAATCTTGCAGAAACCGGACAACCACTAACTGTTGTATTCATTTTATAATTAAACAGCCAATAATCATTTAACTTTTCCTTATTTTTATAAAATGTATATTGTTTCTTTGGTGCTAATTGCTTGGCTATTTCTTCAAAATCAAAATGGGGTTTACTTTTTCTGAAAAATAGAGGTAATATTTTTTCTTTTTCAGTTTTGTTTAAAAATCGTAATTTATCATCATCAGGAGTTTTAATTTTAATATTGTTTACAAAACACAACATCCTGTATTCTTCAAATTCAGGTCTTGAAACAGGGCATCTGGGTTTATTAGTTTCAAAAACGCATTTAGCAACCAAGCCTTTTTGCGATTTTAATGGACGTTGGTAAAATATTGCATTTTCTAACTTTTCAACAAATTTATTAGGTAACTTTTGGAATTCACAGATCCTATTTACTTCATCCAGATAATGTTTTTCACGATGGGTATATGTATCCCTTATTTTTTCGCCTTTTTGATATTTTTCATAGAAGTATTGACCTATTGTTTTTTTGCCTTTTACTTTATTTATTCCATCAATAGATTTATTTACAGCACCATCGCTTTCTTTGGTGTTTTCGAGTCTATTGCTTAAAAATCCTCTTCTTTGTGCTATATGATAAAATGCCCTACCTAAAATAAACTTGTTTCCTTCCTGTGTTAAATCAAGTTTTTTTGTTACACCAAGATATCTGTAATAGTATGGAGTTTTTTTAGTTTTTTCATCAGTAAGCCACCAATCCCTGAAATGTTTATTTTCTGGATAGATTTTTTTATATCTCCAATTATCTAATTCTTCTATTGATAATTTAGGACAGTATCCAAAATCTGAAAGTACTTTTAATGTTTCAATTTTACGAAGTTTCCTTCTGTATTTAATTCTTCTTGCACTTCTATAATCTGTACGTTCAGCAGCTCTTGATTTTTCATTTCCTTTTTCAATTTTCACACCTTCTTGGAAAATCCGAACTCCTTTTTTTAAAAGTTTAAATTCTTCATTCCTGTTTTTTTCTACCACTGCCCAACCAATAGAATTTGTGCCCAAATCAAGACCTAGTATTTTTGCCATATCTAAAAATTTTTATGTATTTGTTTTATTTTATTTTCAATAATGCTTATATTTGAAATAGAAAAAATATCCATTTTTTCATCTTATCACAATAAGGCTATATGCCGTAGGTTATAAAAACCTTTAACCCTGCTTCGGTAGGGTTTTGTTTTTATGATATTATCCCCTATCTTCTTCTAACCAAAACAGCATTAAGAATAACATCCCTTTACCGCCCCACCTCCGGGTGCGTTTCTTTTTATGTCCTCTGTTTTATTTGCTTGAAATCAAGCTTTTATAGTGCGTTTGCCAATTATTGACCTGTATTGTATTTTTCCTGCCAAAAAGGATTTTTTGAAAGATTAAATATACGGTTTTTTATTAATAACAGAAAAGGATATACAGGGAAATGTTTTATTTATTCATAATTTACTGCATATTGCGATTGCAATAAATGCCTTCCTCCGAATAACGCCTCAATCCAATCGCTTTTAAAATTTGAATATTCATATACCCGGGGCGTTGCCCCGGGCTGAAATGATACCGCCCTTTCAGGGCTATTCATACCTGCCTGCCGCAGGCAGTTATCTCCCTTACAGGGCAATGGTTACGGATCATATAAAAAATATATTGTACGATAGCGAAGTCATAACAGGCACGCATTATCCCAAAGGGATCACCACGTTACAAATTCGCCAGCGGGATGGTGGATATTTGAGACAATTCATGAATTGTCTTTACGTCATTGTTTACCGTTATCGTTTCCTGTTTCAATTTTTTATGAAAGATTTCGTTCTATTATTTATATTTTAGCAAACAATTAATTTTGTATGGCAAAGATCATCCTTTCAGTAATCAATGACCTGGTCACTGACCAGCGTGTGCACAGGGTGGCATCCTCTTTGCAGGCTGCCGGATATGATGTGATGCTGACAGGAAGAAAACTGAAAAACAGCTATCCTGTTAAAGACAGAACATACAGTACGAAACGGCTCAGGCTGCTGTTTAACAAAGGATTCCTGTTCTATGCGGAATACAATATCCGTTTGTTCTTTTTTCTTTTATTTAAAAAAGCTGATATCCTTGTTGCCAATGATCTGGACACACTGCTTGCAAACTTTATTGCTTCAAAGTTAAAGAGGAAGAAGCTGGTATATGACAGCCACGAGTATTTTACTGAAGTACCGGAATTGCAGGGCAGGGATTTTGCGAGGAATATCTGGTTGCGTATCGAGAGGTGTATTCTTCCTAAGGTCAGATATTCATATACCGTTTGCGATTCAATAGCTGAAATATATAATAAGAAATACGGCATAGATATGCAGGTGGTCAGGAACCTGCCGGTATCATATTCCGGCTCTCCTGCAGAGAAAAAGATTGATGCCGGTGACAGGCATATAATCCTGTACCAGGGATCATTGAATATTGGCAGGGGAATAGGAAATGTTATCAGTGCAATGCAGTATATTGACAATGCTGTATTTGTGATCATTGGCGACGGTGATATCACCGGGGAGCTGAAAGACCTGGTGCAGAAGAATAACCTGCAGGAGAAGGTGATATTCACAGGAAAGATACCACTCGATGAGTTGCATTTATATACTCAGCAGGCGGATATCGGTATATCCCTTGAGGAGAACAGGGGATTGAATTATTATTATTCACTGCCGAACAAACTGTTTAATTATATACAGGCGCATGTCCCTGTGTTGACAAATGATTTCCCTGAGGTGAAAAAAATAGTTGAAGGATATGATATAGGGATCACAGTGAGTAATTATGATCCGGAATTTCTGGCTGCGAAAATTAAATATATGCTTGAACCGGAGAACAGGGCAGACTGGAAGAATAACCTTGGAAAAGCATCACGTGAATTATGCTGGCAGAATGAGGAAGGCAGGTTGCTGGAGATATTCAGGCAGATAAAATAGATATATGAAATATAAAAGGCGTATTATACTATACATTCTTATTCCTGCTGTTATTATTGCATCGTCATTATGCACCTATTACTACCTTGTTGATAACAATTCTTATGTTAAGGAATGGCATAACCTCCCTTTTGATGTAAAAGTATCATCTGTAGTACTCGCTGTTGAGAGCATAGATAATATGCTGATTGCCCCTGAGATAGATACAAGTATTACAAACAAAATAACAGGCGAAAGACTTATGAATTCTATCAGGTCAGGCGCTGACTGGATCGTTTCAATGCAGGAAGAAGGTGGAAGGTTCAATTACTGGTATGATCCTGAAAAGGATATTTATAGTAACAGAAGTGATGATAATTTTCTCAGGCAGGCAGGAACGGCTTATTCCCTGATGCTCGTCTATGAAGTTACAGGTGATACGATATATATGAATTCTGCAAAGAAAAATATTAATCACTTGTTCAGATACAGGAAATATATTGATGAGAACAGGACATATTTTGAGTTCAAGGGTAAAGCCAAACTGGGAGGCATCGCATTGCCGATGCTGACTATGGTAAAGATAAAAGCTCTTGCCGGTGATATGTCTTTTAATGATGATTTGGAAAAACTGGCAGATATGATCATTTATTTGCAGCAGTATTATGGTAACGGGAAGTTCAAAAGTACTTATGTTTATCTGGGGGACTATGAACATGAGAAAAATTCAGGGTGGGAGTCATCCATATATCCGGGTGAGGCTATGCTTGCCATAGCATTGATGTACAAATCTTTCGGGGAAGAAAAATATAAGCAATGTTTTGATAAGGCGTATGATTATTATTCTGCTGACGGCAACTGGAGAATGTCCGGATTCAGACCGTGGGCTATTTCTGCATGTTCGGAAATGTATCATGTTACTAATGACAGGAAATATTCAGATTTTGCATTCAGGATGTGCGGGTACGGGCTCACCTGGCAGAACCTGAATCCGGATTATATTGTATATGGCAGCATATATGCTTTGCCTGATGTTTTTACAGCAACTACTTTTGAAGGCATTGGTGATGCTATTGCTGTTGCCTGTAAAACAGGGGACACAGACCTTGCGGATCTGTACATGGAAAGATCGCTTATAGCTTATAACTGGCTTATGAAGCTGCAGTATTCTGATAATGATACTATTCCCGAACAGGCAACGGGAGGGTTCAGGTGCAGCCTTTATGACCCTGTGATACGTATTGACAACACCCAGCATGCTATCTCTGCAATGACAAAAGGGTATAAATATATTTTTTCTAAAAACCGGTATATGCCATGAATAAAGTACTTCTGTTTATTGTGATCGCTCTCGGATGCGCTATTCTGATCATTGCTGATCATTTTGTTCAGCCTTATTATTATTCAAAAAGACTGGACAGGGAAACTCTGGATATTTCACTTGAAAAAGGGAAACAGTTCCTTTTGAACAACCAGAACAAAGCAGGGAATTTTACTTATGAATATGATTTTATCAGTAAAACCTTTCCTCCCGGCGATTCACAGGTGAGGCAGGCAGGTGCGTTATGGGGACTGGCATTGATCCATTATGATCATCCGTCACAGAAAACCCTGGATGCAGTGAAAAAGGGACTGAATTTTTTTAATAGTAATTCAGGGATCAGTAATAATAATGCTATGTATATTATTTACCCGCACAATGCAAGAGGCAGGACAGGCACTGTTGCACTTGTCGCTCTTGCATGTATTGAAATGCTGCGCACCGATATGGACAGTACATCAGAATCCCTTTTCAGGAATTCGCTTGACAGGTACCTGAAGTTTCTGTTGTCATTACGAAGAGAAGACGAAAGGTTTTCCGGTAAGTATATCACGAAAAACGGCAGAGGTTTAGGTGATCCCTCCCCGTATTTTGACGGGGAAACGCTTCTTGCCTTGTCAAAAGCTGCAAAATATTGCGGTTATGACAGTCTGAAACCAATAATTCTGGGATCCGCGGAAAGAATGTACCAGGAATATATTGTGGAAGCACAAAAGAAGGAAAAGGACAGTCCTGTAACCAAAGGATTTTACCAATGGGGCAGCATGTCTTTTTTTGAGATCTACACAGCAGGATGGTCTGATAAATATGCTCAGCGGATTATTGACATGGCATACTGGATGATAAATACACATCGTACCTTATGGAGGGGTAAGAACACTGCTTATGCACATGAAGGTATTATTACTGCATGGCAAACGGCAAAGCTTGCCGGCAACACACATGCTATGAAGAAATTCGCATGGGTTGTTGATCAGGGGCTATGGAAACTGACCGGCTGGCAGGTGGGTGGTCCGATACAGAACCGGTATCTCAGGGATCATCCTGTTTCTGACAGAATGGCTGTTGGTGGTATAATGAACTGCTATGATTGTCCTGTATTGAGGATCGATGTGACACAGCATCAGATGCATGCAGTGATCCTTGCCCGGAGATATATTTATCAGTAACCCCTGTTTGGTGTCAAGTGTTTCCACCTGACACATGTATATCACACTAGACTCCCAAAATCAATATATGCTTCGTTGTCGGATTTTTCACTGATCTTTCCGTTTTCCAGCTTTAATGTCCTGGATTCAAATTTCTTCAGAAGATTATAATTATGCGTTGCCATTATCACTGCCCTTCCCGCATCCTTTATCCTTAACAGAAGTTTCATGATGCCTTCTGATGTTTCGGGATCAAGGTTCCCGGTAGGCTCATCTGCAAGGATGATCTCCGGATCGTTAAGTAATGCCCTGGCAATAACCACCCTTTGCTGTTCGCCACCTGACAACTGGTGAGGCATCTTATATATTTTGTCGGATAATTCCACTCTTTCCAGAACATCATTGATCCTGTTATTATTTTCATCCTTGTTCCGCCACCCTGTAGCTCTGAGAACAAAGTGCAGATTCTCATAAACAGTCCTGTCCGTAAGTAACTGAAAATCCTGGAATACAACACCTATCTTACGCCTTAAATAAGGGATATGATTCCTTTTAATATTATTCAGTGAGAAACCTGCAACAGTACCTGTCCCTTCCCGCAAAGGTAATTCACCGTAAACAGTCTTTATAAGACTTGTCTTTCCACTGCCTACCCTTCCTATAAGATATATAAATTCGCCCTTGCAGATCTCAAGGTTTATTCCTGATAGTATGCGATTGTCCTGTTGGTGAACAGAAGCATCTTTTAATTCTATGATAATATCAAGAGGCATTATTCTGTTTCTATTTTTATCAGTTTCCCATAAGGCGCTTCACGAATGATCCCTGCAAGCTTCTTCCTTTGTTCTTCAGAGCCATACTTCTGAACAGCCTTATCACATTCCCCGGCTTTGAAATGATTGATAAGTATAAGATCATCATTCCTGAACTGTATATATTCAGGTATCCGCTCCGTGCCTTTGGTCTTTAAAATATACAAATCTGTTTATTATAACAATAAAATGCGAATATACTAATTATACGAATTACACCGATGCCAACCATGCCTAACGGCAGGTAAATATACGAATTTATACTAATTATACGAATAGTAGGATTTAACAGTTTAAGTAATAAACAGCCAATTGTTAATTAAAAGATTTTTTATGAAAAAATGGTACTGTTATTATTTTTAACTTTACAGGAATATATAGGTTAATTATATGTATAATAAATACTTAATATTAATATTTGCCTTCCTTGGAACTCTGATAATAACAACCCCTGCTTTTTGCCAGAGATCAGTAAAAACAGGTAAAGCCGGGCAGGAATTTGCAAAAGGTATTGACCTTCTTTCCAAGGAAAAGTACGGAGCTGCACAACATGCATTTGACAATGTCCTTAGAATGGACGGTGGAGCAGGTTCATTCATGAAAGCCGATGCAGAGTATTATTCGGCTATCTGTGCAATAGAATTGTTCAATAAGGATGCAGAATACCTGATAACAAATTTTATTGCTGAAAATCCGGGCAATCCGCATACTAAGTCCGCCTATTTTGAGATGGGGAAATTCCAGTTTCGTAAAAAGAAATACAGGAGCACGATTAAATGGCTTAACAGGGTTGATAAATATGAACTTGATAACGAAGAACTTGGGGAATATTATTTTAAACTTGGGTACAGTTATTTTGTGAAAGAAAATTACAAGAAAGCTTCAACAGCTTTTTTTGAGATAAAGGATACTGACAACAGGTACAAATCTCCGGCAATATATTACTACTCACATATCGAATATATCAATAAGAATTATGAAACAGCATTGCAGGGATTTTTACAGTTAAGCGAAGATGAGCTTTTTGCTCCTATAGTACCATATTATATTTCCCAGATATATTATCTTCAGAATAAATATGATCTGGTAATAGCTTATGCTCCTTCATTGCTTGATCATGCCACAACAAAAAGGGCGCCGGAGATAGCAAGGATAATCGGGGAATCCTATTACAGGACTTCAAAGTATAAGGAGGCATTGCCTTACCTTGAGATGTACAGGGAAAAGTCACAGTCGTTTACAAGAGAAGACCTGTATGAGCTGGGTTATGCCTATTACCGTACAAATGATTATGATAAAGCAGGCGAAGCGTTCAGGAATGTTACAAATGTTGATGATGATATATCACAAAACGCTTTTTATCACCTGGCTGACTGCTACCTGAAACTGGATAAGAAAAATGATGCACGTCTCGCTTTTGAATCAGCAGCAAGACTTGAGTTTGATAAAACAATACAGGAAGATGCACTTTATAATTATGCAAAGCTTAGTTATGAACTGTCTTTTTCACCGTTCAATGAGGCGGTTAAAGCTTTTAATAAATATATAAATCTATATCCCGGATCAGACAGACTGGATGAAGCTTATACCTACCTTGGAAAAGTATATTTAAGCACAAAAAATTATAAGGATGCACTTGCCTCTCTTGAGCAGATAAAGAACATAAACACCAATGAGCTTAAGATGGCTTACCAGAGAGTTGCCTATTTCAGAGGATTGGAGCTTTGTATTGACCTTGAATTTGAGGAGGCTGTTAAGCACTTTGACAAGTCTTTAAATAATTCTAAATATAATAAGACCATTAAAGCGCTGTCATATTACTGGAGGGGAGAATCTTATTATAAACTGGCAAGATTTGACGATGCAATAAACAGTTATAATGAATTTCTGTTGACAGACGGCGCATTCGAACTTCAGGAATATATGCTCGCCCATTATAATCTCGGGTACTCGTTTTTTAAGAAGAAAGATTATGATGAAGCCATATCCTGGTTCAGGAAGTTCCTTAGCTATCTCGAGACCAAAAAATCAAAAGTGATAGGCGATACATATATAAGAATAGCTGATTGTTATTTTGTACAAACCAAATATGAAGATGCAATAGATTATTATGACAAAGCCGTAGGTCTTCATGCCGATGATTCGGACTATGCCATGTTCCAGAAAGGGTTTTCAAGGGGATTGCTTAATGAGCACAACCAGAAGATCATCATCCTGAACCAGTTGATGACAGACTATCCTGAATCACAGTATGTGGATGATGCTTTATTTGAACTGGGATCAAGTTATGTTACAATTGATGCACCTGAAATGGCGGAAAGCAGCTATCAGATAATCATTGATAACCATGGAAACAGCAGCTATGTAAAAAACGCATTGCTTCAGCTTGGTTTGATATGTTACAATCAGGATAAAAATGATGAGGCAATAAAGATATATAAACGGGTTATAGCGGATTATCCGGGCACAAAAGAGTCAAAAAATGCATTAGCAGGACTGAAAAATATATATGTTGATATCAGCGATGTAGAAACTTATTTTGATTATGCAAAAAGCCTGGGTGAATTTGCAGATATTTCTTTGTCAGAACAGGATTCGTTGACATATATAGCAGCAGAGAAAATTTACATGGACGGTGACTGTGAGAGGTCAGGGGAGATGTTCTCACGATATATTGATAAATTCAAAGAAGGGACATATATATTAAATGCCCATTTTTATAAAGCGGACTGCAGTTATAAAGCCGGCAGTACGGAAGATGCCCTGGGATCCTATAATTTTGTTATCAGCCGCCCGAAGAATATGTTTACAGAACCTGCATTATTGCGTGCTGCAAGGCTGAACTATAAGCAGGAGAATTACCAGGAAGCGTTAACCTGCTATATTAAGCTCGGAAAGGTCGCCGAAGTAAAATCAAACGTATCTGAGTCACTAACGGGGCAGATGCGTTGTAATTACCATCTTGGAAAATATGATGATGCTGTTAATGCAGCAAATAATATACTTATTGGTGAAAAGATCCCGGATGAGCTGTTCAGGGAATCACATTATATTCTTGCTCAGTCATATCTTAATAAGAACGACCCGGAATCTGCTCTCAGAAAATTCAAAGTGATCGCCAAAGATGTGAAGAGCAGGGAGGGGGCAGAAGCCAAATACATGGTCGCTGATCTGCTTTTCAAAAAGAAAGAATATGCTTTAGCTGAAAATGAGGTCATTGATTTTATTGATAAAAATACTCCTCAACAATACTGGCTTGCAAAAGCCTTTTTACTTTGGGCGGATATTTATGAGGTTGACAACCAGAATTATCAGGCAAAACAGACATTGCAAAGTGTTATTGATAATTATGACAATGATAATGACGGCATAAAAGAGCAGGCAGAAGAAAAACTCCTTGCTATTAAGGAAAGGGAAGAAGCGGAAAAAATGCTTTTAGAGGTTCTGGAAGAGATAGAAGTGAACCTGAATATAAATGATAAGCATGACAGGCTGCTGGAGGAAAAGACCGGTAATCAGCAGAAAGAAGAGAAAAGCATAGAACAGGGGCTGAAAGAAGAAATGATAGAGCAGCCCGATACAAACAAAACAGAATAATAAAAATAATAAGGACAGGACAATGATATATATGAAGTACCTGACATTAATTATCGGACTGATTGTGGTATTTGGTTTCTATGGTTTTGCGCAGGAAGAGGAAGAAGATTTTGAAAAGGATGTAATAATTGTTAAACCTTATGAACCTGCGATTTCCGATGCCTATAAATATAGCACACAACCAAAGATCGAAGATACTGTAAGAATCCCTCCTTCGTTTGATTACACTATCGAATCAAGGAAAAAAGAAGTTGACTTTGATGTGGAGCCGATCAAAGCAGCAAAGACAGTTGGTGAACCGCTTACAAAATTATACCGTGGTTATATAAGGTTGGGTTATGGTAATTACTTTACACCGTATGCAGAAATTGATTATAATGCACTAAGATCGAAAAATTACCTGTTTGGAGTTACAGGTAAACATATATCCTCCGGAGGAAAGCTGAAACTGGTTGATGATGAAAATGTTTTTTCCGGATATAATGATAACAAATTAGGCATTTATGCCAAAGGATTTTACAATAACAGCACAGTATCCGGTAACCTGAATTATATTAGTAGCAGAGTGTATTATTACGGTTTTGACGAAAGATACCTTAATGATATAGAGCCCGGACGAGACCGTGAAGATATTGATAATAATACTTATAATATACTGGATTTTAATGCCAGGTACAGATCAAATTATACTGACTCCCTGCATTTTAATTATGACATAAACCTTGATTGTTATAATATTCAGCATAATGATGATAATATTTTTGATGCCAATATGCTGAGTGTGACCGGCGATATAAATAAGTTCATAAATTATAAAAAGAATATTCTGGGCAGTGAGTTTGGGATCAGCTATTATGACCAGGGCAGGAGCTTCAGGTTTAAAACTGTTTATGATACTGTTAAGCAATACACAGTTATTAAATTTGATCCGTATGCAGGGATCATTGGTGATGATTGGGGCATCAGGGTGGGATTAAATACCTTTGTGGCTTATACTGACGATAATGACCCCGTATTTCGTTTTTACCCCCAGGCAAGCGCACAGTATAATATGGTTGGTAATTTTTTAATTCCTTATTTCGGCATAACCGGAGATTACATGGTTAATGATTTCCGGTCTGTTTTACAGGAGAATAAGTTCATAGAACCCAGGCTTGCAGTCTATAGATCTGATTACAGGATATTTTCATACGGGGGTATTAAAGGAAATTTCAGCCCGGAGATGCAGTATGATGTAAAGGTTACATACGCGAAGATCGATGATATGTATTTTTATGTGAATAATACCGAGAACTATGGTGTGCTTGGCGCAAAGGATATTTATCTTATGAATAATTTCGTTGTGGTGTATGATGATATTGAATACCTTGACTTTTTTGGTGAGCTGGATTTTAAATATTCGAAGAAGCTGGGATTCATGCTGAAAGCGGATTATTCGATATATACCATGACAAACGAATTCAGGCCATGGCATGTACCTGATTACGAAGTTGTATTCGGAGCAAAGTATAATCTCAGGAATAAGATACTGGTAAATGCACTGATATATCATATAGGGGGACAGAGTGTGAAAAGCTGGAATCCGGGCGGTATAGAAGATTATATTGAGCTTGACGGCACAATTGATGTAAGCCTCGGAATTGAATATCGTTATTCAAAGATATTGTCAGCTTTTATTGATCTTAATAATATTGCTTCACAAAATTATTACAGGTGGCATAACTACCCCACACAGGGCTTTAATTTCATTGCAGGGATAACCTATTCGTTACTTGGCGAGAAAAGCAGTGTAAATTAGGCAGTTAAGAGGTGAAAAACCATAATTCTCCAATTTCAGTAATGTTAAGTTAATATTTAGAAAATAGTGGTTTGTTATTTGTTAATTACGTGTTGATAAAAACCCCTATATAACAGTGCTTTCGTGGTATTTCAGTCGTTAAAAATGTTATCTTTGTTAAGTAGAACTAAAGTTTCAGGAACATGGTGAATTGAAACTTTAAAGTTGGACTAATATTTAATGAATATAAGTTAATTAACCAGGATTATTTGTGATGAGTGATAAAGAGAATGATAAATTGAACGGAGATACGGGCAGCGATCTTAAAAAAGGTAATAACAATAGTAACGGATATTCCGCAGAGAGTATCCAGGTGCTGGAGGGACTGGAAGCTGTCAGGCGTCGTCCTGCAATGTATATTGGAGATATAAGTACAAAGGGATTGCATCATTTGGTATATGAGGTCGTTGACAATTCCATTGACGAGGCGCTTGCCGGTTTTTGCAGTAATATTGATGTTTTTATCAATGAAGACGGGTCCATCACTGTTATTGATGATGGCAGGGGAATACCCACTGATTATCATGAAAAAGAGGGCAGATCTGCCTTAGAAGTGGTAATGACACTGCTTCATGCAGGAGGTAAGTTTGATAAGGATTCATATAAAGTTTCCGGAGGATTGCATGGCGTAGGTGTATCCTGTGTAAATGCTTTGTCTTCGTATCTTAAAGCTACGGTATTTCGCGAAGGCAAAATTTATATGCAGGAATATAAAATAGGCAAGCCTGTTGACGATATTAAAATTATCGGTGATACTGACAAGACCGGAACAGAGATCACTTTTTTTCCTGATGAAACGATATTCATTACTAATGAATACAAATTTGACATATTAACAAACAGACTACGCGAACTGGCATTTCTTAATAAGGGACTCAATCTTTCGATAACTGATAAAAGAGTGAAAGATGAGAATGATGAGTATTTACATGAAGAGTTTTTTTCAAAGGAAGGACTAAAAGAATTTGTTGAATTTCTGGATGCCTCGCGCGAAAAACTGATCGCTGAGACTGTCTCGATAGAGACGGAAAAAAATGATGTACCTGTTGAGATCGCCCTTCAGTACAATACTTCATTTAATGAGAATATTTACTCCTATGTGAATAATATTAATACCCTGGAAGGTGGTACACACCTGTCGGGCTTCAGGAGAGGGCTCACACGTACACTTAAGAATTATGCCGAGAAATCGGGAATGTTGTCTAAGCTGAAGTTTGATATCAACGGGGATGACTTCAGAGAGGGACTGACAGCAATAATTTCCGTTAAGGTTGCCGAACCTCAGTTTGAAGGTCAGACAAAAACAAAACTGGGGAATTCTGATGTTATGGGAGCTGTTGACCAGGCAGTAAGCACCGAGCTTGCAAATTTTCTGGAAGAACATCCTAAGGATGCAAAGACAATAGTGAGCAAAGTGATACTCGCAGCTACTGCAAGACATGCTGCACGTAAAGCGCGTGAACTTATTCAAAGAAAATCAGCGCTGACAGGTGCAGGATTGCCAGGTAAACTCGCCGATTGTTCAGAAAAAGACCCTGCTATGTGTGAGATATTCCTCGTTGAGGGAGATTCTGCAGGCGGGACTGCTAAACAGGGCAGAGACAGACGATTCCAGGCAATCATGCCTTTGAGAGGAAAAATATTGAATGTGGAAAAAGCAATGCAGCATAAAATATTTGAAAATGACGAGATAAAGAATATTTTTACCGCATTGGGCGTTAATATAGGTACTGAAGAAGACTCGAAAGCAATAAACCTTGAAAAGCTGAGGTATCATAAGATAGTAATAATGACTGATGCTGATGTGGATGGCAGTCATATTACTACGCTTATTATGACGTTTTTCTTCAGATATCTGAAAGTACTTATTGAAAGAGGATACCTGTATATTGCCACTCCGCCTTTGTACCTGGTCAGGAAAGGAAAGGCGGAAAAATATTGCTGGTCAGAGGAAGAGCGCAAAAAGGTGATCGAAGAACTGGGGCAGGGTAAGGAGTCATCCCTTCATATCCAGAGATATAAAGGTCTTGGGGAAATGAATGCGGAACAACTGTGGGATACAACAATGAACCCGGAGAAAAGAACTCTCAGACAGGTTACTATTGAAAGCGCTGTTGAAGCAGACAGGATATTTTCAATGCTCATGGGAGACGAAGTGCCTCCAAGAAGAGAATTTATCGAACAGCATGCTAAATATGCCAATGTTGATGTATAATTGACTTTTTAATCAAAATATTTTAATTGTAAAATATAATATTATTATCTTAGAAGATTATTTTGTGATTTGAAAATGAAGCAGCTAAAAATAGAAGCTACACGAGATACGCCGGAGGTATTCCTGGATCCTGCTAATAATGACTTCATTATTAAGGGGATATCACACCCTGAGAATATAAAAAAATTTTTTGATCCTATATTCTATTGGTTTGATAATTATTATGAAGAAGTAAAAGATAAAAAAGATACACAACTTACCCTGACCCTCTGTTACCAGTACCTGAACTCTGCTTCATTCAAATATCTTGTCGAGTTGATGAAAAAATTGCTCGATTTTCACCATAAAGGCTTAAAAGTAGAAATTATCTGGCAGTATGAGGATGATGATGAAGATATGAAGGAAACAGGCATTGAACTGTTCGAGCTGTCTGATATCGACCTGCCAAGGAAGTTTGTACCGATCACCGATGAGTAAATAAAACCCGTATCAATATGCGTTCCGGCTTTTCTGTGAATGAAAATTTTGCACATGACCTTGACAGAGAAGATCCTTTATCCTGTTTCAGGGAAAGATTTTATTTGCCGGAAAATACAGTGTATATGGATGGTAATTCTCTGGGACTATTATCCATTGATGCTGAGCAATCATTATTAAAAATACTTGATGAGTGGAAAACACTGGGTATTAAAGGCTGGCTCGAAGGCAAAACACCATGGTTCTACCTTGCGGAAGAGATAGGAGCCAAAACCTCAGGTCTTGTCGGCGCCCTTCCGGACGAGCTGATACTCACAGGTACAACAACAGTGAATATCCATTCCCTGATCAGCTCATTATACCAGCCAAAAGGAAATAAAACAAAGATAATTGCTGATGAACTGGATTTCCCTTCAGATATCTATGCACTAAAAGGACAAATAAAGTTAAAAGGATATGACCCTGATAAGGAACTCGTCCTTGTGAGCAGTAAAGACGGAAGAACACTCGATGAACAGAATATTGTGAAGCAGATGACAGATGATGTTGCATTGGTGTTTTTACCTTCCGTGCTATACAGAAGCGGACAGTTGCTTGATATGGAGTACCTGACTGCAGAGGCGCATAAAAGGGATATTATTATTGGATTTGACTGCTGCCATTCCGCAGGCGCCATTCCTCATGAGTTTAGTAGATGGGATATTGATTTTGCAGTTTTTTGTTCATATAAATATCTTAATGGCGGTCCGGGATGTGCTGCATTCCTATATCTCAATAAAAGACATTTTGACAGGGAGCCTTTACTTGCAGGTTGGTTTGGCAGTAAAAAGGACAAACAGTTCGATATGTCCCTGGAGTTTGATCATGCACATCACGCAGGAGGATGGCAGATATCCTCTCCGGGAATACTGGGATCATCAACAATGGAAGGTGCTGTTAATATTATTAATGAGGCAGGCATACAAAATATACGGGAAAAATCAATGAAAATGACATCCTACATGATATTCCTTATACAGGAATTACTGACAGGTAATCCATATTGTTTTGAGATAGGATCGCCTTTGAATCCCGAAAAAAGAAGCGGTCATGTAGCACTGGAACATAAAACAGAAGCATTAAGGATAAATGAAGCTCTTAAAGCCAGGGGAGTGGTGCCGGATTTCAGAAAACCGGATATTATCAGAATAGCACCTATTGCTTTGTATAATACATACTATGAGATATGGTCCGTTGTTCAGCATCTGAAAGATATTATTGATAATAAGGAATATGAGAATTTCGGATCAGAAGGCAGACAGGTGCTTTAATTTGGAAATTTGCCAATTTGGAAATTAAAATATGTTGATTGATTGATTGATTGCGGATTAGGCAGGTAGTTCGATGGTTCCTGAAAATACATAAGTGGCATGGCCTTCAAGCCGGATATTTGTAAATGAGGTTTTTCCTTCCCTGTCAAATCTGACTAGTAAATTACCACCCCTTGTATTTATTTCAACGTGATCAGTTACCAGGTTTTTTTCCACAGCATAGCAGACAGCCGAAGCAACAACACCTGTGCCGCACGATAATGTTTCATTTTCAACGCCGCGCTCATAAGTCCTTACAAATATCCCGTTCTCTGTATCTTCTGCAAAATTGACATTTGTGCCTTCTTCCCTGAACCTGTTGCTATTCCTTATTTTACGACCTTCGCCAAATACATCATAGTTCTTTAATCCTTTAATAAAAGTAACATAATGAGGCGATCCTGTATCCAGGAAATAATATCCTTTGCCCTGTTCGATATTGGTAATATCTTTCATCTTAAGGCTTATTATTCCGTTTTCCCGAATTTGTGCCTCATGAATCCCGTCAATACTTTTAAACCTGGCAGATCTGCTTATTAATCCTGCCTTTTTGGCAAAAGCAACAATACACCTGCCACCATTACCACACATTGATCCTTCTTTCCCGTCGGAATTATAATATATCATTTCAAAATCCGCATCATGATGATTTTTTAATATAATCAGCCCGTCGGCACCTATACCAAAACGCCGGTCGCACAGAAAACTGACTGTCTTAATGGATAACATCCCTGTATTCCCGGATGTGTCATTTATCATAATGAAATCATTTCCGGTACCGTGATATTTAACAAAATCAATTTTCATACAATACGAATGACTCCGATGCAAATATACTAAATGTCAGCCAAAGGCTGATCAGCCTCTGGCTGAAATGCTAATGATACGAATAATATTAGTATAATTAGCATGGATTCGTATACCTGACTGCCGTCAGGCAGGTTGGCATCGGGGTGTCTGTTAAAAATTGTTAAATATTGATTATAATAGTATAGTTTTTTGTATTTTTTCGTTTGCTTAGTATCGGGAGGTATAATTTTTGAGATTTATTTTTTAAAAATCAATGATCATGAATATAAAAAAACTTGTAGGTACAATATTAATAGCATGTATTGGCGGACTGGTAGCAATACTTGCCTATACTTATATTGCAGGAGGGTATAACAGTGGAACACAGGATCGCACTGACACTAATGACATAAGATATTCAGGCATACCTGTTAATTTTACGATGTCGGAATACGGAGATTTTACTTATGCTGCCGGAAAATCCGTAAATGCTGTTGTGCATGTTATGACACAATATACAAAGACAACAACATACAGGAATCCATTATATGATTTCTTCTTCGGTGATGGCGGAATCCGGCAGTATGAGGAACCTGTCATTACTTCAGGTTCAGGCGTCATAATTTCTGATGACGGGTATATTGTTACTAATAATCATGTTGTTGACAGGTCGGAATATATCGAGGTAGTATTGAATGATAAAAGGTCGTTTCCTGCTAAGCTTGTAGGGCGTGATCTTACAACTGATCTTGCACTGTTAAAGATTGATGCAAAGAACCTGTCATATCTGAAATATGGTAACTCGGATGAACTTAAGGTAGGGGAGTGGGTTATTGCAGTTGGCAATCCTTTTAACCTGACATCCACTATTACTGCCGGGATCGTAAGCGCAAAAGCACGGAATATTAATATACTATCCAATAAATATGCTATTGAGTCCTTTATTCAGACCGATGCTGTTGTCAACAGGGGTAACAGCGGAGGCGCCCTTGTAAATACAAAAGGTGAGCTTGTCGGTATTAATACTGCAATATATTCAAATACCGGTTCTTTTCTTGGCTATTCATTTGCCATACCGGTTTGTATAGTGAAAAAGATCGTAGATGATATTATTGAATACGGTGAAGTTCAAAGGGCATATATGAATGTCAGCATCAGGGATATTGATCAGAAACTTGCCGGAGAGCTAAACCTGGACAAGATACAGGGGGTTTATATTACCTCTGTAAACAAAGGAGGAGCCGGTGACAAAGCGGGTATGAAGCAGGGTGATGTTATTGTCAAGATCGCTGATCACTATGTGAATAATGTACCGGAGATGCAGGAGCAGCTAAGCAAGTACCGCCCCGGTGATAAGATCAATATTTCTGTTAAAAGGGATGGTAAAATAAAAGGGCTTTTAGTTACGTTAAATAATAAGATGGGTAATACAGGTATTGTGAGATCCGAGATCATAGCTTCTTTGGGAGCCAAATTCCAGGAAGTATCGTTGGATGAGAAGAAGAAACTTAAGCTGGACCATGGTCTTAAGATAGTGGAGCTTGGCAGAGGAAAGCTGAAACAAGCCGGTATAGAAGAAGGTTTTATTGTAACCAGCATTAACCGTAAACCCATCTATAAGGTTGATGATATTAATGATATACTTGATAAATCCAAAGAAGGTGTGATCTTTGAAGGTGTCTATCCGAGCGGGGTAACTGCATATTATGCATTTGGTATGTAGAAAAGGTGATATTATATAAGAAAAATATACTTTTGTATAAAAAGCATAACCTTTTTTAATGCCTGACGTATTTACTAACCCTGAAAGTAATATAGTAATATAACATGTGTAATTTGGCAGAAGTTTTTTCCAGTAAGATTATTAAACCTCCAAATTATTTTATGGTATTTTTATAAAAAGATCGGATTAAATATTGACTTTAATTCGAAAAACGCATAACTTCGCAAAAATTTTATTTGTTTATGAGACAATTAAAAATTACAAAATCAATCACTAACCGTGAAAGTGCATCTCTTGATAAGTATCTTCAGGAGATTGGGAAAGAGGAACTTATATCTGTTGAGGAAGAAGTGGAACTAGCTCAGCGGATAAGAAAAGGCGATAAGGATGCTTTAGAGAAGCTGACTCGTGCTAATCTCAGGTTTGTGGTATCAGTAGCAAAGCAATATCAGAACCAGGGATTAAGTTTGCCTGACCTTATCAATGAGGGGAACCTCGGATTAATAAAAGCTGCGGAAAAATTTGATGAGACCAGGGGCTTTAAATTCATTTCTTATGCCGTATGGTGGATAAGGCAGTCTATACTTCAGGCACTGGCGGAGCAGTCAAGGATAGTGCGTTTGCCACTGAACCAGGTTGGATCGCTGAATAAGATCAATAAAGCGTTTTCGAAGTTCGAACAGGAATTCGAGCGTAAGCCTTCCCCTGATGAGTTAGCAGGTGTACTTGAACTACCAAAAGAAAAGGTAGCTGATACATTACGTGTATCAGGTCGTCATATTTCTGTTGACGCTCCGTTTGTTGAGGGTGAAGACAACAGCCTTCTCGATGTTATTGAAAATTCGGATTCACCGGTAGCCGACGGTCAACTGATAAATGAATCCCTTTCACGGGAGATTGACAGGGCGCTCGCAACGCTTACAGAAAGAGAGAGGGATATTATCAAGTTGTTCTTTGGTATAGGAATACCGGAGATGACTCTTGAAGAGATAGGTGAAAAGTTTGGTCTTACACGTGAACGTGTGAGGCAGATCAAAGAGAAGGCAATAAGACGTCTGAGGCATACTTCAAGAAGTAAATTATTAAAAAGCTATTTAGGATAATTAAAATAAATGACAGGAAAAGAGGTGTTATTCACCTCTTTTTTTATGATTTTTTTTAAGTAATTTCTCCAGTACCTGCATTTCATCCCTGTATCTTGCTGCCTCGATATAATCAAGCTTTTTTGCAGCATTTTCCATTTCCCTTCGCGTTTTCTCAATTGCTTTTGCAATGGCATCATTTGTCATATATTTAACTACCGGATCAGCGGCAATATCAGTTTTTTCATATTCGGTGTAGGCTTTTGATCCTTCTTTTTGCACTTTACCCGGTATCCTGCCGATAATAGGTTTGGTGGCTTTGATGATCTGCCGGGGAGTGATATTATGCTTCTTATTGTATGCCATTTGTTTCGCTCTTCTCCTGTTGGTCTCTTCAATAGCTTTCCTCATTGATTCTGTAGTCTTTTCAGCATACATTATGACTTTACCGTTAATGTTCCTTGCTGCTCTGCCTGCTGTCTGTGTTAATGATCGTTCGGAACGTAAAAATCCTTCTTTATCGGCATCCAGGATTGCCACAAGTGAGACTTCCGGCAGGTCAAGACCTTCACGTAACAGGTTTATTCCTACCAAAACATCAAAATCACCTTTCCTGAGACCTTCCATAATGCTTACCCTGTCAAGGGTGTCAATATCTGAATGGATATACCTGCACCTGATATTCAGATTTACCAGGAATTTTGTGAGTTCCTCAGCCATACGTTTTGTCAGGGTGGTTACCAGAACCCTTTCATTATTCTCTGTACACTTGTTTATTTCCCCGATAAGGTCATCCATCTGGTTTAATCCAGGTCTTACTTCTATGGCAGGATCTATTAATCCTGTCGGGCGTATGACCTGATCCACTATTACTCCTTCACACTTTTCCAGTTCGTAATCAGCAGGTGTGGCGCTTACAAATATTATTTGCCCTGTGAGCTGCTCGAATTCATCAAATCGCAGTGGACGGTTATCAAGAGCTGCAGGCAGACGGAATCCGTATTCCACAAGAGTCTGCTTTCGTGAATGGTCGCCACCGTACATTGCCCTGATCTGCGGAAGGCTGACATGACTCTCATCAATGACCATAAGAAAATCCTTTGGAAAATAATCCAACAGGCAAAAAGGACGGGCACCAGGCTCCCTGCCATCAAAATAACGAGAGTAATTCTCTATACCCGAACAATACCCCAGCTCCCTTATCATTTCAAGGTCATAAGTCACCCTTTCATATATCTTTTTCGCCTCCTCCTCCCTGCCCGTATCTTTGAAATATTCAACCTGTTCAGACAGGTCTTCTTCTATCGTTTTTATAGCACTTTTGATCCTTGTTTTATCAGTGACAAAGATATTCGCCGGATAAACAAGGATATGGTCAAAGCTCTCAATAACAGTTCCTTCATCAGGATCAAAAGATTCAAGTGATTCTATCTCATCATCCCAGAAAATGACCCTGTAGCCAATATCAATGTATGCAGGATAAATATCAACAGTGTCTCCTCTTACCCTGAAATTCCCCCTGAAAAATTCTGCCTCATTTCTTGAGTACAAACTATCGACAAGCCTCCTCAGCAGTTCGTTCCTGCTTATATTCTGCCCTTTTTCAAGTTTGATAACATTATTATAAAAATCGTCAGGATTACCTATTCCATATAAGCAGGAAACCGAAGAAACAACTATAATGTCCTTTCTACCTGATAGCAGAGCAGAGGTTGTGCTCAGCCTGAGCTTTTCGATCTCATCATTTATTGAAAGATCTTTTTCAATATAAGTATCGGTTACAGGAATATATGCCTCCGGCTGATAATAATCATAATAAGATACAAAGTATTCAATAAGATTATCAGGGAAGAACTGTTTGAACTCGCCGTATAGCTGGGCTGCAAGTGTTTTATTATGGCTTAGTACCAGTGCCGGCCTCTGAAGCTGTTCTATAACGTTGGCAATAGTGAATGTCTTTCCTGAACCTGTCACCCCAAGTAGTGTATGATACCTTTCACCACTCATGATAGCTTCAGTCAGTTGCCTGATAGCTTCCGGCTGATCCCCTGTAGGTTGATAATCCGATACAAGTCTGAATTCCATTAATATAATTTTGTGAGATACAAAACTAATTAATTAATATACGAATCCTGAATATTTACTTTGAAAAACCTGAAATCCCCTTCCCGCAAGGCGCGAAAAAGGGGACTGTCCCCTTTTTTGTCCCCTTTTTTGTTCGGGGGTGTCCCTGATTTAATTTATTTTCTCAGTATCATAAAGACAGGAAGGTGGGCGCTGTATCCGTATTCGCTGGTGCTGAAAAAACTTTTTGGCTTAAGTTTGCCTTTGGAAGGATCTTTGATAAGGAGCCATT
>Ga0180433_10003035_pt1 | contig 25109 bp, 30 predicted proteins | sample SS_ome_8_FD_132980 | JGI IMG/M metagenome (GOLD analysis project Ga0180433, IMG submission 132980) | Hypersaline lake sediment archaeal communities from the Salton Sea, California, USA - SS_1_D_1 metaG | ecosystem: Environmental > Aquatic > Non-marine Saline and Alkaline > Hypersaline >... | reverse complement strand
AGTTTTGATCAAGCCGCTGGAACGGTTTGGGAAAAACCTGGAATGACTCAGTTTGTTGACAGAGTTGAGCCGGAATTGAATCGTGGCGTTGTTAAACAGTTAAAGGTTTATCAGGTCACTGTTGAGCCTCATCAGAGGCCGAATGTGCTGCGTGTGAAGTATAATACTTAGTTTATATAGTTGAAAGGGTAGGGCTTCCCTACCCTTTCAATAATTTTATAGTTACAATAGAAAGGTTAATCATGACTAAAAAAATAGTATATGTGCGCTTAAAAAAGGGCCAACAGTCAGCAATTAAAATTGGTGGCGAATTTTTATATCCAAATGGCGAAAAAGCATTTAGGCAAAATTTTACCGCTATAGATTCAAACGATCCTGTTGTTAAAAAATTGCTTGAAAAACATAAGAACATTCTTGAAGTAAAAACAAAAAGGCCGAAAGAAAGCAAAAGAAAATAATTTAATGCAAAATAAAGCTGGATAAAAAATGGAACAATTTGCAGATATCGTAAAAGTAATCGATCTTGGCATAAGCGTAGTATTTATTTTTATTTTTGCCAGGACTATAAAATATCTTTTCGATAGACTTGAACGAAATCATAATAAAAGGTTAGAAGATTCTCAAGCAGCATCAGAAAAGCTTGAGGAAATTATAAAGGATCAAAATGCTCATAGTGAAAGCTTAAGAAAAGCAGTGGAAATGCTTACAAATGCAATCATAAATGGATTAAATGTTCGCTCACAAGGCAATCAAAGGAGCAGTGATCCAAATGATTAGTGAAAATTCAAAGCGACACTTAGATGAAATCGAAGCCAAGGCCGCTTTTGCATCACGTCAAGCTTCTAAGGGATTGGTCTTAATAATTGATGATGATACTGAATTTTTAAGAGTAGCTTCTAATATGTTGAAACAAAGGGGCGAAAGAGTTTTTTATACGGATAATGTGTTTCGTTTTTTTGAATTTATTGGAAGAAATAATTTAAAATGCGTTATTGTTGACTGGAGATTTTCTGGCGATAATGAGCATGATGAGAAAAAATGTGGCGGTGAAATGATTATGAAAGAGCTTCATGGCAGGCCTATAAAGCAAATAATTATTTCAAGACATGATAAAGATGAATTGTTAAATACAAATGGAGTCCCTTGTATTAAAAAACCGCCAAGGAATAAAAATTTACTTCCGTTTATTGATAAATTATTATTAGAAATAAACGAATGAAATAATAAAAAGCAAGGAGTTGCAAATGCCTGAACCTATCATATCAGGAGATTTCCTTGAGAGCTTTGTTGGGAATATTTTAACAAGCACGTATGAATCTTCTGCGCCAGAAACTATCCGGACTATAGTTAATGAAGAATACAGAGTTGACGCTCCTGGAGATTTTGAAAGTTTACGAATTGGATTAGAATCTAATCCTCCAATTAATATCCCTGCTGATGATCATGAAATTGGACTCGATTTCGAGTTTAATAATTTGCATATGTCTTTGACTTCTAATATCAACATTCCAATAACTATGAATGGAACTGATTTAGCATTAAATGGATGGCTATTATCTTTTGATATTAGAAATAATAGTAGTGGAGATTGGACATTTTTGAGCGTTGGTGGCTTTCCACAGGGGCCAGGGCTAGGTTTAATTGATGCATTAGATTTTCCTGTTGTAATTAATACAGTGAATTTTCCTAATGCAAATTCTGCGTATAATACTAAATTTAGACTAAGATGGAAGTTTGCGAATACTGCATCGCCAAATCCAAGTCTCGAATTTTCTTGTCAAGAAGTTAGTGGCGCTGAAAGATATTTAGTTGATCCTGTTGTGGTTAGTGATGCTTTAGGCGGTTGGCCTAATCCATTTGGCGGATCATTAATTGATGATTTTATAAGATTTGAAATGAGTGGGTTTTTCTCATTTGGCGTAGGAATACCCCCAGATAATCCGTCATATATATTTGATGATCTTGTAATTAATCCCGTTACTGGTCCTCCGCCTCCGCCTCCAATTCCTCCATTTACATTGAGTGAAGATTATAAGATTAGCAGGGTCACATCAAGAGTTAGGATATATTTCCCTGAGGGGTCAAGTCCTGGTGAATTTCAGCCGACATCAAGAGGTAATTTTGTCCCTGAAGCGCTTGGCTATCAGCCACTTGGAAGACCTGTTTATCAATTTGATGAAACAACTAAAGAATTAGGCGTGGCAGACGGGTCTAATTTTGACGGTTTTCTTTTAACAACAGTTGTAAGTGAAGACGAAAAAAGAAGTTTTGAAAAAAGATCAGGTTCAAAAGCTCTTAATGCTTCATTTTTTGGTCAGCCAGTTACGCTATTAACAGGTCATGGCCCTATGGTAATTAGCAATGGCGCTGAACCAGACACGTCAAGACATATTGTCGGAACAAGCATTGATGGAACGCAAGTTGGCGGTGAATTATTAAAGCTTGTTAGTGGCAAATGGGAACTTGCTACTTCTGGTGGTGATTATGCATGGGCTAAATATATAGGTGAGCGTAGGGCTGGAGAATATGAAATTAAAGTATTCCAAGTTCCAACTATAGTTCCGTAGTTAATAATTAAATTATGGAGAATGAAATGCAAGATATATGGTATAGAAGAGAAAAGCCTATTAAGCTAGAAGGAACTTTGGCTACTGGCGTTAATCTTGAAATGATTCCTGCTCCATCTGATCCAACTAAAAAAATTCATTTAGTTTTTGGTGATTTTTTCACAACTACTATTGAAGAAGGAACTCTTCAATTAAGAGATGGTGATGGTGGGTCGAATATTGGCGCAGCAAAATTCTTTACTGATCAATATCAAATGTTTTATCGTAGAATGGTATTGAGTCCAGGTGAAGGATTATATGCCAATGTAGGACATGTTGCTGGAATTGGATTTGAAATTTATTACTGGCTTGATGATTAGGGTGCGTTATGCCTTTAGGCGAACATGGAACAGAGGCGCAACCTAATGCATTAGCTGTTCGTTTTCAATATAACAGCATATCACCATTTATACTTGTTAATTTGCAAGCTAATGATGTTATTGATAAAACTGAAGTTACTATTTTTGATGAATTTGATGATCCTGCTGCAACATTAGAAGTTGGAACTGTTGCAAATCCAGGATTAATTTTATCAACTGATGAAATTGTTCCGCAAGAAAAAAATACTTTTCGAAATGAAGAAAATTATGAAGTTTTAATTAATGAAATTTTAAGGCTAAATATTACGCCAGGAGCATCTACTAAAGGAAATGGCGTAGTTCTTTTTACAATAAGGAGATAGTATAATGGGTTTGCTTGACAAAATTAGGGGAACCATTGAGAATGTTTTTCAGATTGGCATTGGTGGCCCACAGGTAAAAAATAATTCTGGCGTATTGGAAGCAAGAAATGCTGCTGATTCAGATTTTGTAATTGTTCGTGGTTTATCCCCAGTTGGCGATAATGATCTTACGACTAAAAAATATGTTGATTCCGCTGAACGTGCTATGGTTGTAAAACGTCAAGCTGATTGTTCATCTGCCATTCCAGTCAATACAGGTGTGCGCGGCTTCGTTGTTGTAACTACTGCTGGTTCTGGCGCTGCGATTGGTGATGTATTATTTGATGATGGTTCTGGTTCTGGAACTATGGAAATATTATCAGCGGTAGAGGGCAGAACTATTGCTGTAACAGATGCGCTTAGCGGTGGAACTATTACGTTTGATCCTGATTCTATTTATATTTGGGATGAAGATGGCGGTTCTTGGATTAAAATTGGTGATATTGGTTCTGTAACTGGGGCTATTAGAACTGTAGAATTTGCTTTGGACAATTCTGCATCTCAAGATTCTACATTTTCTATTCCTGCAAATGCCAATATACTTGAATGTCGTCTTGAGATTACAACTCCGTATAGTGGTGGCGCTGGAATAAAAGTTGGAAATACAACTGATGACGATTTGATTATGGCAGAAAATGATAATAGCCCACAGGCAGCGCATGATTATGTTGTTCGTCAAAACACTGAATGGGGTGGCTCCGCAAGTGTTGTAAGAGCAACTGTGACAGGTTCACCTGCTGCTGGCGCTGGTAATTTACTAGTGAAATTTACAACGCCTAATGCTTAAATGGATTACCAATGGGTTTATTTGATAAAATTATAGGATCGGTAAATGATTATTTTCATATTGGCAAAGATGGTCCAAGGTTAGCTAGAAATGGAAATAATCTCGAATCACGCTCAAATGATGGATCAATACTTGTTCCGTTTAGAGTAGGCGATGCTGTTGGCGATGATGACGCAATAAAAAAATCAGATTCAGTATTGATTTTTGGGACTGAATATCAATATGCTGCATCTGACAGGCTTAGCTCTACAACTTCTTGGCTTTATGTTCAAAAGCTTAGAATGACAACGCCAAGTTTACCGATAGGAACTTATAGATTAGGAGTGACATATTCTTGGACTATTGATGGTGGTGGAAATTTTATTTCAAGAGTTCAAAAAAATAATTCATTAACTGTTTTTCAGCATATTGAAGACCCCGCATTGAATGATAGAGAGCAAATTTTAAAATGGTCATCATTTATACAATTACCATTGTCAGGAATTAATACGTTTGATCTTGATTACGCGACTGAGGAACAAGGACCAAGAGCATATATATCAGAAGCTAGAATGGAATTGTGGAGAGTGTCTTAATGCCAGAATATGAAGCTACAATAGAAAATGTCGATTTAAATCAATTAAAAGTTGAAATTAATAACAGTGAAGACATTTCTGTTGATTGTGAATTTCTTAAACATGAAGGTCCAGATTCGTTATATATGTATTTTGGTGAAGAATTGACAACGCAAGAGCAGTCTGATCTTTCTACGATTGTAGCTAACCATGTTCCGCCGACACATGTAAAACGAATTGAAATGTTTAAAATTCAAGAATGTGATAAAACCGCTGGCATGTATATGAAACATGGAAACCAATTCAGTATTCCAGCATCTGTGCAAGAGCATGTAAATACTATTTCATTGCCGTTTACTGCTGATGCTTTAGCAATTAGGGCCGCTGTAGATATTCCTGAATTTGGCGACTATATTAGTATTGAAATTGGTAAAGATTCAGTAATTGGACTTGTTGATAATTCTGGGGGATATGCGTCTGGAGCAAAAGTTATTAAAGTTGATCAATCTGTATTTGATTATATTCAGGTTGGCAAAATTGTAAGATTTGGTTCTGATTCAAACAAATATTGGGTTGCTGACATAGATAAAGAAAATTCAACAATTACAATATGGCGCTTCAGAAGCACAGATGATGGGTTAATAAATGCAATAAACGATAATGATTATGTCAAAATGACAACGCTTATGATCGATAAAGAATATTTTGACAATAAATTTCCTATAATTACTGGAGATTCAAAAATTGGTGGGTCTGGTATTCCAGCAAATACCGAAGTTAATATTGTATTTTTTAATTCAACAGCAACAGCTAAAAAATTAAATTTTAATACTGCTTTATTATATGGAAAGACATGAGAGGCTTAATAGGATTCTCTGGACGAAGAGGAATATTTTTATCGAGAGCTATTAAATGGTTCACTAAATCAAAGTGGAGTCATACATTTATCGTATTAGACGATGAGTTGATCTTAGAGGCAGGAAGATATCAAGTTCAAATTACATTGTATGAAAAATATATGAGAGATCGTTATACCATAACAGGCTTTAAGCCATTCATAACAAAGGAAACGATTGAGACATCATTGAATAATGTTATAAAAAGGGTCGGAACTTCTTATGGATGGCTTCAAATTATTGGAATTGCATTTGTTCGAGGGTTAAAAAAAATTGGAATAGGTATTAGAAATCCGTTTCGTGGTGGAATTATTTGCACAGAACTCGTTCATGATTATTTAGAAAGACTTGGATTTGATATGCCGTTTGCAGATAAAGACGCAATTTCACCTGAAGATTTATTTAATTATTTAAAAGTGAGTGATAAATTTGAACAGGTTGAGTTAAAATAAATGAATGTAAGTGAATTATTTCAAGGCCAAATATTATATATTGAAAATAAGCAATATAGAGATTTTGCAGAAAATCCTGTTTTAAATGCTGTTAGTGAATATTATTTAAGAAGAAAAGCTGATAATTTTTATTGGAATGGATCAGCTTTTGTGTCAGCAAGAACTGCTGTTGGTATGACAAAAATTGGCAATGTTCAAGCTCCTGGTAAATGGGTTGCAGAAGTTGATACGGTAACATTTAATGAAGGTCGTTATATTGTTGAAATTGAAGATGTAAGTTTGTTTTCAAAGAATCGTCATCAAGAATTTGAATTTAATATTGGCAAAATAACAAATAAAACATTGTATATTGAAAATATGCAATTTAGAGATTTTGCAGAAAGCCCTGTTTTAAATGCTGTTGGAAGATATTATTTAAGAAGAAAGGCTGATGATTATTATTGGGATGGAGCAATTTTTGTAGCATCAAGAACTTTTGTAAATATGGCAAAAATTGGAGATATTCAAGCTCCTGGCAAATGGACAGCAGAAGTTGATTCATCAGCATTTGACGATGGGCATTATGTTGTTGAGATACAAGATGCTAGTGCGTTTTCTAAAAATAGGCATCAAGAATTTGAAGTTGTTATTGGTGACATTGACACAACTTGCACATCTCCATTAGAAATCGAACTTGAAATACAAAACGATTTTGAAGTTGAAATGGAAATTAAAGACGCTTTTGAAATTGAAGTTGAAATTGAGCCGGTGAGCTAATGAAATATCAATTACAGCCGTTAATGACAACTGTTAATGGAAAAAAGAAAAAGGTAGAACTTGTTCGCGGTGATAAATATTCAATAAATTTAACATTTACTTCAAATAAACAGCCAGCATTCATTAATGGATATACTGAATTGCTTTGGAGTATAGCAAGAACTATTGAAGAAAAAGATGATAAGCTTGCTAGCGGAACTGGAACAATATTAGACGATGGCGTAACTCCATCGCTAAAAGGTAAAGCTGAATTAGAGATAGATTTGTCATCTGTCTCAGATGATGAAATAGATCATCTTCGCATGTATGCCATAGAATTTACATTGGTAGATGCGTCTGGGGATCAAAATACAGCGGGTCAATTTGGTGTTCCGATTGCACAGGACTTAAACTAATGGCTTACAGATTTTCAAATCTATATGATTACATGAGAACATTGCTTAATGATTTAGACCCAAGCTTTTGTTTGTATAGCAATGACCAGCTTGACAATTATATACTATGGGCTTCTGCAATAAATGGAAGTCCAGAGCGTTTAAATAAAGAAATGAAATTCGTAGATGGTTCATTTGCGTCTATTCAAGAAGAAGCACTATTTGCAGCAAAAGCTGTATTAACAATCTTTGAAAATATGGATTCGAATAGTTTTTCTACAAGAATATATAGTGTCGGAAATTCTGCACAAGATGTTAAAAGAAAAATACAGGCATTGCAAGCAAAAATTGAAGAAGTGGAAGATGGCGATCTCCCTGTTCTTGCTGACGGAGATTGGACATCATTGTTTGGAATAACAGCGAAAGATAACACTATAGATAATGTTGAAAACGATTACAAGGATTTAACATGATGAATAGCGATCAAGAAAAATTATATTCCGCGCAAATCAGAGAATGTCAAAATCTTTCTGATAAAATTATAATTGGAATATTAGATGTTCTTGATAGTGGTTGTCTGAATGGAAAATCTGAGGAATTTAGAAGTCAAGAATTTGTTATACACATGAAAAATTTAATATCAAATATAACAGATTTAGCACAAAAACAGATACCGCTGGAACGCGCCTTTGAAGTAGTTGTAATGACTCTTGGCGTGAATCGCAAAATCACAGCAATTACAGATAGGGTATTTGAGGATATTGTGGATGCCGCCGCAATAAATCTCAAAAGAACTCGCCTTATTTCACCATTAATGAGGCTGAGACATGTTTTAAAGGACACTTTGTCCGTTCTTAAAAATGGAGGCTATGAACAATGTCGCAAAACGTAAAGAAAGGTATAGAGCATTATTTATACTTTTCGCACGAAAAAACCACGATTGTTGGCGGCATTAACATCAATGGCCCCGCTGATGGCGATCTTGATTTAACAATCCCGAATGCTGAAGCATTGCCTGCTACTGGTCAAGTTTTAATGGTAGTAGCTGATCTTGCTGTTCTTTCTGATGTTGATATTGATATCGATATTGAAGGAACTGATGTTGGCGATGCGAATTTGACAGCAAATGTTGTTATTCCCGCCAGGGCTGCTAGATCAAGGGCTGTCAAAGTTGGAGTAGCACCGAATGATGTGTTCAAGACTGTAACTGATGTGACTGTAAATTCTGGCGGTGTTGCTGGTGATACTCTTGTTATTTTGGGCATTCCGGAATATGCAAGAATCCTTAACCCTGCAACATCTGTCTGGAAGTATGTCCCATTCTTTGACGGAATGGACACTGATATTGGTGCTGGCCTGGAAGTCATATTTGATCATTATGAACCTGATCATTACAAGCGAACACGTTTGGATAATAGCATATCTATTACCAGTCGCTATGTTGATGTGGCAACCGGATTGATGTTGATTGATGGCGCTGAAGTTTCCTTTAGGATAGAAGTGAAGGATGATGGCAGGCAGCTTGTAACCGAGCAGCAATTCCTTTGTCAGGCAAAGGTAACTGTCGCTCCTTCAATTCCGTCTGATGAGGGCATTACTACACTTTCAGTAGAAGGCAATTTTAAGAAGAAGGCAGTAGAATTGCTTGTTCCGTAAATTGTTTTTGCTTTGGCCTAAGAAGGGTAGGGAGCAGCCTTGCCCTACCCTTCTTTTTTACAGGATTCTTTAAATATGTCTAATTTGCCAGTATGGTCGATGTATGAATCGAAAATTTCAATCTGGGAACAAAACCCGGTTACAGGAGCGAAGATTAATCCATCTTCTCCCATTGTTGCTCCGAGACTTGTTCGCGGATTGAATCTTGTTTCTAGTGTTCAAACTACAAGCATTGAACAGCCTGGAGATTTGGCTCAAGATCATTATGTGTCAGAAGAATATCTTTTTACTATTGAAAATTTCTTTCAAGATAAAGATGAGCAATTTGCTTTGAATGAATTATTTAGTAGAATAAGCACTGTTAATTCACCTAAATATCAAAAAAGATTTTTAATTGAATTGCTTTATTCAAACAAAAGAGAACATTTATTAGATGATTTACTAACATTAAAAAGATGCTTTTCAAGGCTTCCAAATTTATCGTCAACTAGTTCAGCTTCTGCGCTAACAGAAAAGTCAATGCAGTTTAGAGTTTTGGATTGGGAATAATTATAGAGAATTTAGATATGATAGGAAAGAAAAATGACAGAAGAAAAAGAAAAAACAGATGAAGCTGTAAACAAAGAAAGTATTGATACGCAAAAAATGCCAGAGCTTAAGCTCGATGAAGAATCGGCAGCAGATACCCTTAAAAAAATATCAAATGAATTAAGAAAGCTTCGTGAACAAGGCGATATTGTTTTAGTTGAATCGTTTGAATCGCTACCGAAGTGTGATGATATAATATATACTTGGTATTATACAACTAATGTTAATGGAAAAGCCACTACACATGAAATGCGATTTAAGGCTATTCCATTAGAAGAATTAGAATCTATTGAAAAAGCTATTCCATTACCTGTTCCTGAAAAAAGAGAGAAAAGGGATTTTAAAGGTAATCCAGTATTAGATGAATTAAACAATCCTCAATTTATTGAAGACGTTAATGATCCAAGATATATTGAGCAAAAAGAGGATGCATTAAGATATAGGACAATTGCGATAGCAGAAATATCTTTGGGATTTACTGTTCCTGGAAATACTAACGAAGAAAAATTTAAATGGATGAGAAAGCAGCAGCCTAGTTTTTGGCAAAGCATAAAAAATATTGTTTGGGGTAGATTAGTTGGAGGCGGTCTTGTAAATTTTACTTAAAAAAACTTCTTCCTGAAAATCTTAAAGATTGGACTCCGAAGAAGAAGCAATATGAAACAGCAAAAATCAATAATGAGCTTTTAGATATAAAGGTTGCAAAAGAATGGAGAATGACACCGAAGCAATTTAGAAGACTTGATCCGAGTGAGCAAGCTGAAATGACAGCATCTTATTTAATTGACAATTTAATAAATCAATTTGATATGGAATCTTCAGAGCAATATAGCAAAAAGAAGGCTGAAAAAGAAAAGAAATTAAATAAAAATAAAAAAAATAGAATGGATGATTTAAGGATGAGAAGGCGATGAGAAATGTTGGTCAGAGAATGAAGCGAGAATGGAAAAAGTTTTTATCTGGCCCATTAACACCAGTTGTTGAAATTGAATTTTTAGTTGAGGTTGTCGGTGGCACAGAAAATGATTTTAATGTTGTTGTCGGTGGCATAGAAGATCGCCAAAGCATTCGTAAAAAATGCCATGTCGTTATGGTTAAAGAAGCAAGCCGCGCAATGTCAAATCTTGGATCGTACAATGAAAGCGATCTTATTTTCTTTTTTGATCGTGATGACGATGAAATAACTCCTGATCTATGGGAAGATATTGTAGTAACGTTTCAAGGGCAAGAATATTGGATAGACCCTATAAAAGCTGAAAAAGAAAAATTGCAATTAATTACTTTGGCAGAAACATCTATGGCAACAGTTATAGTTGGCGAATTAAGAGTTTAAAGGCATGTTATGGTTTTTGGTTTAAAAGTTACACATAATGCGCAAGATGTAATCAGGAAACTAGATCGATATGGAAAATATGTTCGCTCAGCGCTTGAAAAAGTCATTGGAGACACTATCAATGAATGGAAGGCTAGAGCAGATTTTATCATAGAAACGATTATATATGACGCTTATACACCTAGAACATATGTCAGGGGTAGAGATAGAGGCCAGCCAGGAATTGATCAAGCCGTAAAGGTTGATCATGTGTCTAATAAAATTGGAGCGTTATATATTGATAAAGAATTAACACCGGATATAGGCATAAGCAAATATGGAAAAGGTTATGCGGCTTATTTTCTTCGTGGAGATGGTTTTCTTCGATTCATAAGTGATGAATTAAAAATAGATACTGTTCCTTTACGTGATTTTATGGGTGATGATGAAGCTGATGAATTAAGATGGGTTGGAATGACATCAGAACTTTTTATAGAAAAATATAATAAAATATTTGAAGACGCTGCAATGATAGCAGGAAAATAAAAATGGCTATTGTTACTGTATTTAATTCGGATGAACCGATTTTAAGCTCTCGAAAAATATTAAAAGAACATCTTTTAACATTTTTGGATGGCAATACGCATCATGGTATAGATTTTCCTGAAGCAGAAGTTTTTCTTGAAGAAAGAAGGCTAAAACCACCTTATGAAAAACCGCAAATAAGAGTTGAAATTCCAGGGCAATTAAATCTTGAAAAAGCAAACGGATTTAATGAAGCAAGAACGATAACAAGAAGGCTTGATGGTAGAATATCTCTAACAACAAGTAATGACACTGGCGGTCCAAATCTTGGAGAAACATTAGCACAGGAATTAAAAGACAAAATCGGCTCTGGAATTTTTCATAAGTTTGTTTCATTTCTTGAAGTTGCAGGATTAGACAGGTTTGATGTAGGTGGCGCTGTTGATATTTCACACAGCCAATTACATCGCTGGTCAATGCCTGTTTCCTTTGTTGTAGAAGTTGCGCAAAATTTAATTGATCCTAGTCAGGGACCATAATTAAAGGTTATAAAATGGCTGACTTTGAAAATAATATATTTATTAAAATAGAAGAAACTGGCGGTTCAGATTTTAAAACTCTTTCTACTGCTAAAGGCGCAGTTCAAGGTCTTAATACTGAACTACAAACTCTTGTTAATTTAGTTACAACTCTTGGCTCTGTTGATCTTGATATTGCTGGCCCAATTCAAGCTGGTGGCGCTGCTGGTCTTAAAGCATTAACCGGAGAAGAAGCCTTAGCTATGATTGATAGCGCAGAGGCTACTAGGGTTGCAAGAAGTGAAACTGAAGAATTAATTAAAGCTCAAGAAAAACTTGAAGGTGGTCTTAGTTCCTCAACGAAAGCATTAAATGTTTATGAGGATGCGGAAAGAGTAGCCACTGAAACCGCAAATAAATTTGGTGTCGCTGTAAAAGATGTTAAAGTTGAAGTCGTAAAAAATGCTCAAGGGTTAAATGAATATATAGCTACAGTAAAAAAAGCTAATGGTTCAACAATAAGATACAATACAACCCTTGATAAATTTAAAAAGATAATGGTTCAAGGTGGCCCTGGTGGATTTATAGGCCGCTTTACAGAATCAATAAGAGATCAGACTCAAGAGATTGTTAGAGTAACAGGTAAAGTCCTTTTATGGACCGCAGCCACATCAGCTATATTTGGTGCGATAAGGCTGTTAAAATCTTCTGTGGGCGTGTTCTCTGAATTTGAACAAGAGATGGTCGCTCTTGCGCGTGTTGCTCAATTTGATCAAGCTGAAGTTGAATTGTTGAGCCAAAAAGTTATTGATTTATCAAAACAACTTGGTTCAAATATTATTGTTTCTACTGAGGCCGCTACTTCACTTGCTCGATTAGGCCTTAATGCCGCTGAAATAACTTCTGTTTTAGAAACTGCATTACTTGCTCAGAATGTTGCAGAACTTGAAGTTAATGAAGCTACATTGAAATTGATTTCTGCTTTGAAACAATTTCAGCTTGATATGACTGCTTCAATTAATATTCTTGATCAATGGAATGAGCTTTCAAATAAAAACGCAGTGACAGTTAGCAATTTAGCTGAAGCTGTTTCTGTAGCAGGTTCTGTATTCAATTCTTTTGGCGCTGATATTGAAGATTTAAATTCATATATTACTGTTTTATCAGAAGTTACAGCTAAAAGCGGCGCTCAAATCGGTAATGCATTAAAAACAATTGCTTCATTTGCATTTAGACCAGAAACAATAAATACAATTGAACGATTAACAAATATTAAAGTTGAAACTGAAACTGGCGAATTGCTTGAATTAGATCGATTGCTTGCAGGCATTGCTGCAAGGTTTGATGATTTAACTGACGCTCAAAAAAATGAACTTGTAACATCAATTGCTGGAGCAAGGCAGAAAAACTTTTTAATAGCATTATTAAATAATTTTGATGATGTGCTTGAGAATAATGCTGTTCAATTTGGCGCAGCCGGATCAGCACAAGAAGAAAATATAAAAGTATTAGATACTTATGCGAATAGAGTGGAAAGATTAACTGCTGTTCTTGATGAAGCTAAAATTTCTCTTGGAGAAGCTTTCGTAGAAAAGATTGCAGAAGTATTACCAGTTCTTGAAAAAATGATTGGAGCATTAAAAGATGAAACGGTTCAAGCATCTATTGCAAATGGCGCTATGATTTCTCTTATTGGAACTATAGGATTAGTAGTTGCGGCGAATGCTAAAGCAATACTTTCCTTTAAAAACCTAGCCGTTGCTTTAGCCGCAGTTGCAGCTTCTGCAATTGCAGCAGATTTTAGAAAAACATTTGCTGATCCACAGCAGTATGTTAAAGCTCTTGATTCTGCTAGAGAATCAGTTATAAGATTTGGTAAAAGATTTGATGATGCGCGAAAACAAACTGAAAGAGAAATAGAAGTATTGAATCAATTAGAAGAAACGGCATCTCAAATTGAAGAGAATTTTTATGGCATTGAAAGATCAGCAAGCGCTGTAAGTAAACGTGAAAAAGAGCTTCTTGATTTAGCTAAAAAGTATAGAGATAATAAAGCTATAACTGCTGAAGAATTTGAAGAATTAGAAAAATCTTCTAATAAACAATTAACTCTTCAGAAATTTATTCAGTCGCGTGAAGAAAAAAGAAATGATCAATTAAAAGAGCAATCAAAACTTATAGGCGAAGGCATTAATAAAGCCAATATTAATAATAATAAATTAACTGAAAGACGATTAGAAATACAAGAAAAGATATCAAAGCTTGAAGAAAAATCTTTGCTTGCAAGAAGATTGGAAGAAGAAAAAACAGGAGAAAGTGTAAAAGATTTAAGAAAAGAAGAAGCGGAATTAGCAGCGGCAGCACAGAGAAGCATTTTTACAAGAATAGAATTGCAAAAACAGCTTGACAATTTAAAAAGTGAAGCTTTATCAAAAGAAGGAAAACAGCTTAATGAAAATTTAGCTATAGATAAAGAAAGAAGAAAAGAGCTTGAAGCTCAAGGCGAAGAGCTTTTTAAGATATTTCAAATTCAATTACAAAGAAGCGAACAGAGAAAAACTGGTGCGCTTGATATAATAAGCAATGATGAACTAGATAAATCTGTTAATAGGATATTGATACTTGAGCAGCAAATAGATTCTCTTGCATCATTCATTAGCAAAACTCAACAGGATATTGATGACGGTAAAATAATTGGTGAAGATGCGATAATAGCACAAACACAAATAGAAGCTGCTAAAAAATTATTAGAAGATTTTAGAAAATCGGTTCAAGATATAAAAAAGATTGACATTCCTCTTGTGAATCTTAAAAAATTTGTTGATGAACTTAAAAGAGTAACAGAAGAAACATTTTTCTTTAAACTTGATCTTGCTGAAGAATTTGTTGCAGGAGATATATCTGATAGATTGCAATTTGTTCAAAATGAATTAGATTTACAAGAAAAGCTTTTAGAAGTAGAGCTTGAAAAAGCGCAAAAAGAAGGCGACATAAACAAGCAATTGCAAAAAACAATTCAATTGCAACAAATTCAAGCAAAAACTGAGGAAAATCGAGTTAGATTATTTCAAGAAACATTAAGACTTCAGTTCGAAAAAATTAAAGCTGAGCGAGAGAGCATTGAAAATGCAAGAAGAGAAGCTTTGATGCTGGAAGATCAAGGCGATGTTCTTTCAAGGCTTGGTGACATAGAAGCTATTAGAGGATTAACTGGCATTAGCATGGAAACTTTTTTAGCTTTTTCACCAGAGCAAAAAAAGCTTCTTGAACAATTACGGCCTGATTTGTTTGCAAAAATAGCTGAGCAATTAGGACAAGCTCCAAAGGATGCTGCTGATCAATTTAGTCAAGATTTTGAAACAGCTTTAACTGCTACAGTTGAAAAATTAGGATTTGATGCATTTGAACAAAAAATACCAGAAGCATCAAATCAACTCACTGAAGCGGCTAAAGTTCAACTTGATGCTGCAAACATTTGGCATGAAACTGCGTATGAATTTAATAGAATAATAACAGAATCGTCATTTGCCGCCCCAATATCACAAGGGCCAATATCTCCGTCTTTTCTTGGCCCTTTGGAGTTAGCTAATAATGTTTCTGGTGGATTAAACGATATGACTAATTTATTACTACAAAGCCAAGCACAGCTTTCAGCAGATTTGATAGCATTGAATGCAAAAATCAATGAAGAAACAACGCATCAGGAAGCCCTAAGACGTGATGCGTTTGTTGGAAATGGCGCGGGGGTAGAATAACAATGCCAGCTTCAATTCAACTTGGGTCTTTTGTATTTGGGCCAGACACATACACATATATTCCACAATATGGCTTTGATGAATCACAGGACAGAAGTGTTCCTACTGCCCCAGGATTCTTTCGCAGCACAGTTACATTAAGAGGAAGCTTTACCAGAAATACGCATTATGACAATATGGCTGCTTACAACGCCCTTAAAGCTGCAATTAGAGTTCATGAACAAACATTATTAATAGCAGATGGTGCGACAATTTTTAATAAAACTGTAAATATAGATAGTCATAATTTGCCTGTTGCTTGGAATACAGGGATCGCTGATTTTGAAATTGTATGCTCATTTATTGAAGCAAATTTAAGCGTATCTGGGTTTACAGCTTCTTTTGGAGCGTTTGCTTTTGATCCTATCCCATCAATATCCAGAGACTGGAGCTTTGAAAGACCATCTTCGAAACAAGATATAAACGAAATAAAGATAGGAATATCGCTAAATGGTCATTTTGCAGAAGCTGATTTTAATGCAAATCTTGCAAAATTAGACGCTCTTGCCACTGCAATGAATGTCAAATCTGGAAATCTAATATATAGAAAAGGCGGTTCAGGCGGAATAGATGCAACAGCTTATCCAGATGGATTAAGCCATGCTGAAGATTTTCCAAATAATAAAATAGAATATACAGCTAACTTTAATATATTTATTCCAAAATCAGGACTTCCAGCAAATATTATTTTTGAAGAAGTTCAAATTATAGATAGGCCAGCTTATCCAAGATTTGCTGCGCATTACATTCCATCAAAAAACGGAAGAACTGTTTTGCCATTAGGTTTATCTGAAGCTAGATTTGATATATCTGGCACAGTCGAAGCTGATACATGGGCAAATGCAATGGCTCGTATTACCGCATTAACAACTTCGCTTGCTCCTGCTGGAGCAATGCTTGAACAACAACCAAGCTTAAGTTATTTAGACGGTTCAAGTAGAATAGAATTTCAATATAGTTATTCTTATGATAATTAGGTGAATAATGGCTGATCCGATTCCAGAGTTTTATGAACAAGATGATGTGACTCTAATAACTAATGATGCTACTAATCCTTTGTCGTGGGGAAGTGGTCTTGACGTTGGTTCTGATGATCTTGAACCAACAGATGGTGATAAATTTCCCATGCATCTTTGGAATGATAAAGGTGCTGGTGGCGGTAGCGATGAAATGGTAAATGTAAAACTTACTGTAAAAGATCAGAATGGCGGAAATACGGGGCAATTTGTTTTAGGAACTGTTGGCAATGGCAATACACCATTTTATAAAGCAAGATCATTTGGATCATTTGGTGCAGTTGATGATCTTCAAACTTCTTACACCCCTATCGGCGGTTCTACATTTTTATCGATAGGAAATATTGCATCAAATCAAAGAAGAGATATATGGGTGCTACTTGACATTCCTCCAGATGCTGTTAATGAAGCGGCTATAAATAGATTTTTACTTTCATACGATAAGATACCATAAATGAACAAAGAACATCCAGTTAAATGGGTTGTAAAAAATAAAGATCAAACTGAATTTCACCAATATAAAAAAGGTGATAAATGGACAGATAAAAATAAGTTGTTCAGTTTTAGAGATATTGATTTAAAAGAGGCTTTGTTGCTATGCGTTTATGATAACAAAGAGAAAGAATTGTGTCATATTAATATCGGTAAACAACAGCTTATAGTCAAAAAAACTGTATTTAAATCTATTGTATATGCAAATGCAATAAAATTAATAAATAGCAGAGTTACACCTGAATATTATTATCATTATGAAAATTATATCGGGCAAAAAGAACATATGACAGGTTATGTATTATCATTGAAACATGAGTATGTAAATAATTATGGAATAAGATTCGCTATAAGTAGATTAATATGCCATATTTCTACAACCGGAGAGCTTGGCTTAGATGGTATGGCTGAAATGAAATTAGAATTTAAATCTTTTGCCGATGCTGAATATGATTTCATTGTAGAAGAATCAATCCTTGGAAAAGATGGATGCTTTTTAGATCGTAAAATATTTAGTGGACCACTTGAAGTTGGAAGAAGTGTTGAATTTGAATTTATTGATCTAAATTTGTAAATAAAATCTATAGGAGATTGAAATGTTAAATTTTAAAGGCCGTTTTATCATAGAATGTTTTGATAAAAATGGAAAAAAGAAGTGGGAAGATGAAATCCATAATACGATTATGGATGCCGCAATCAATGACATTCTCGATGTTTATTTTAATAGCGGTTCTGCTACTGCGACTTTTTATGTTGCATTGATTCGTGATGATAATTTTACTGGAATTGCAGGAACTGATACCGCTGCATCTCATCCAGGTTGGGAAGAAGCGGATTCTGAGTATTCTGAAACTACTCGCCGCACATGGACTATTGTTGCTCCAGCTTCACAACAGGTTACAAATTCTGCAAGTCCAGCAGAGTTCAATATTGTTAGTGCGCAAACAATGAAAGGTGCCGCGCTTTTTACAAATAACGTAAAAGGTGGATCAACAGGACTTCTTGTTGCGGCAGGACTATTTACTGGTGGTGATAAAGTTCTCACTTCCGGAGATTTAATTCGTGTAACTTATCAAATTTCTGCTACTGGATAATGTATGAAATGGAAGCAAATAAGAGGGTTTCCTGATTATGAAATCAGTAATACAGGAATTGTTAGAAGATTAACAGATAGCCATAAATATAAATCTGGTTATATATTAAAAAACCATTCTCATAAAGATGGTTATTTTGATATTAGATTAAATAGAAATAAAAAGCAACATTATATTCTTGCTCACAGATTAGTGTATGAAGCTTTTATTGGAATAATTCCTAAAAACCTTGAAATTAATCATAAAAATGGAATTAAAACTGATAACAGATTGTCTAATTTAGAAGCTATAAGCCATGATAATAATATAAAACACGCTAAAGAAAAAGGATTTTTTAAAATTGGAGAAGAAGCTCCTAGCTCTAAATTAAAAGAAAAAGATGTTTTAAAAATAAGAAAAATGTATTTAACAAAAAAATATACCCAAGAATATTTAGCAAATTTATTTAATATTGGAAAAGCTACAATGAATTATATATTAAAAAGAAAAACATGGAAACATATATAAATGGCTGGCCTTGATTCATATGTAAAATTATTATTACACGGTAATCGGCAAACTGGTTTTGCAGATGATGCAAACACCTTATTGCTTTTAAATATGGATGGCAAAGCTGGATTTACGTCTGATGCTAACACTTTATTATTGTTAAAATTTTTCAATTCAATCGATGGCTCTCAAGATTTTATTGATAGTAGTAGTTATGGTAGAGCAATTACACCATACGGTTCAGTTGACCATGACTTAGCATACCTTTCTTTTGGTGTTGCAAGTGGAGCTTTTCAAGGATCAAATGATTACCTTGAAGTTCCTGATTCTGATGATTGGGCTTTTGGAACAAATGACTTTACAATTGAAATGTTTATTTGGATGGATTCAAGCGGAAGCTATAACGTCTATAATCAATCAGAAGATGTAAACAATAGAATTAATTTTCGCATGGGGATCAATGACGCTTTATTCAGAGTCACTTCTGGCGGCACAGATATTATTGATAATACATGGTCTGCGCATTCACTCATAGCAGATAAATGGTATCACATAGCACTTGTTAGAAATGGAACTGATATTGATTTATATATTGATGGGGTAAAGCAAACTGGTGGCATGACAGGCGTATCTACTTCTATTCCAAATTTTAATGGTGTTTTGAAAATTGGAGAAGCGAATAGTTTTGGAAATGATCTTGATGGATTTTTAAACGAATATCGTATTTCTGATAACGCTCGCTATACAAGCAATTTTACTCCAATGAGAATATTTCCAGATATATCTTCTAATGCTCACGATGTAACAATTGGCGGCACAAGCGGAAATAGTCCAAAACTTGAACGGAATACTCAAGCTTATGGGACACATTCTTGTGATTTTGATGGAAGCGCAGCTTGGTTAGAAATTCCAGATAATGCAATGTGGGCCTTTGGTTCAAATATGACTATTGAATTTTGGGCGCATGTTGATTCAAGTTCAAAATATACAATTTATAATCAATGGGTTGATTCTAGCAATTACGCAATTGTCGGCACAGATATAAATGGAAACTTTTCATTACTTGTTCGTAGTGGTGGTTCAAATATAATTCAAAACGATTGGGATTTATCTTCGCTAGGATTAACAACTTTATGGTGGCATCATTACGCGCTTGTTAAAAATGGAAATAATTACGATTTATATGTTGATGGAGCTAAAGTTGGTTCAACATATACAAACGCTACTGCGTGGCCAAATTTTGCAGCACCAGTTCAAATAGGTGAAAGTAATGGAGTATCAGGGTTTGCTGATATGGACGGCGAACTTGATGAATATCGCATATCTGATATAGCAAGATACACTTCAAATTTTGATCCACAAACAAGGTTTATTGATTCTTCACTTACTCCAAAAACAGATATTCGCGGAGAACGTCAAGCACTTATTGATTTTCGAGAAGATAGAATTAAATTTAATAATGGGTCGCTTTTCTTTGATGGATCAGATGATGGACTTGAAATACCAGATTCAGATGACTGGTTCTTTGATAGCGATTTTACGATTGATTTATGGGTTAGATTTTCTAGCACAAGAACAATCGTGGGGCAATATGTAGATGCTTCAAATTATTGGATATTTTATTGTTCTACCTCAACTGTTTATTTTAGAGTAATGTCTGTTGGTTCTTTGATAATAAATCTTCAATTTTCTGGTGCGCCTAATTTTTCATCAAACGTGTATGGTCATCTTGCAATACAACGAGAAGGAAATAATTATAAATGTTTTGTTAATGGGGTTCAAAAAGATTCGACAAAAGTAGATTCAACGGCACATATTAATATGCCAGCACCATTAAGGATTGGTGAACTTAGTGGTGTAGCTTCTGATTTTTCTGGCAATATGGATGAGATTAGAATCTCTAAAGGTATTGCTCGGTATGGAGACAGTTTTACTCCGCCAGGAGCAGAATATTCAGTTGGAAACATTGTCGATGCTGAAGTTGCAGAAACGCTTGCTTTAAGCGATGCGGAAACGCTTGAAAATACTACAAGTAAAACAGAAGAAGCTTTGGCTTTTTCTGATCAAGTATCAGCGACATCTTTTAAAATTGTTGATGCAACAGTTGAAGAAACGCTTGCTCTTTCTGATTCTAATGAACTTGGAAATTTAGAAGTAAACCAATCAGTTGAAGAAATACTCGCTCTTTCAGATGAAACAGACGCTACTGTTGCAAAACAAATTCAATTAGAAGCTTCGATTCAATTTAGTAAAAATATTCAATTAGAAGCTGAAATTGATCCAGCGGCTTTAGCTCCGCCAACCAATGTTTTGTCAGCAAATTTAAATAGTGGTTCTTCAATTCTTGTTGCATGGGACGCTCCAGATGCAGGAGAATATATTGGTGCTGATTTATATATTTCAACTTCAGAGCTTGGAGTTTATACAAAAGTAAATGCAGTTCCAATAACTGATTCTTTTTATATTGTTGAAAATTTGGCAGTAGATACCTACTACTTCAAATTGAAATCGAAGTCCTCAAGGGGTGTTTCTTACGATTCTGTATTCAGTTCTGTCAGTAGGGATGCTGATTTGTCAGTAACATCAGGCTCATTTAGATTTACTGGTCCTGTTAGTGATACGATAGCCGCAGGAGCCGTATTTACGTTATTGCAAGGAAATAATCTTATTGGATTCACTACCGATACTGGCGGCACAATGAATCCTACGCTTGATCTTACAATGGAATCGATTAAGAAAGGGCCGCGATATAGGTTAGAAAACGCTGGAGATTTTCTATGGACTTCACAAGACACATTAGTTACTCTTGAAAATCTTGGTCCTATAACTGGTGGAATTACAGACAATCTCAGTGGGCCAGGGACAACAGTTACTGATGATCAAGAAAATCCTGATATATTAGAGGGTATCACATTCACAGATATGTTTGTGGAGAACTCATAGTGGTTCAATATAATGGAAATGCTTACGCTAAAAGATTTACTATACAAAAAGCATGGGGCGGAAGTCCGTCTACAGCTTCAATAGAATTTGTTGTTCCTGTTTCTGTAACACCTAGAAGCGATATTGCTATATCTTTAGGGGATCAAACATTTCATGGTGTCGTTAAAGATCAAAAGACAATAACATCTGAAGGTGTTGGCATAAACGCAACAACAATAACGTATGAAGATGAAAGGGTAAAAACAAAATGGGAGCATATTCAAGCGGCTTTTAACATGAAATCCGATGATGGATTATTTCTTCATTTGCGGCAAGATGATTGGGAATTAAGAAAATGGCAAGTTTATGTAGAAGATGAAGATAATCCAGGTGAATATATATTTAAAAACTTTTCAGATTATAAACCTGAAACTGATGGAGAAACATTACCGATAACAGGTGAACAGATATTTAATATTCTTGCTGATAAAATTCCAGATTTTGATTTAACATTTTCAAGTGAAGCACAAGATGTTATAGAAAACAATTCTCCTGAAAATTTAAATTGGACAGAAGGACAAAGAATTTACAATGCTCTTGTAGAAATGGCTGAAAAATTAAGATTAAAATATAGAACGACAAACCAAAAAGGCGAATTGTATTTTGAAGTTGTTGATAAAAATCAAATAGTAGATTTTGGCGCAGATGATAATGTTCCAAATAAAACATTTGGGACTTCTGATACATATGCGCCAGAGCAAGTAATTATAATTGGCGATTCTGATCTTCATGAAGTTATAGATATAGAATTAGAACCTGGATGGAATACCAAATATAACAAATATGCATTTAAAAACGCTTTACTGAAAGATGACATAGAAGAAGAAAAGAAAAATCCTAATTATAATAGACCGCCTGAATTTATGCCTGTTAGAAAAGTTAATGGCGAACCACCGACTTCAGATAGTGAATATGGCCCTTGGCGTGATGATGATTTTCTTGATATCCCAGATACAGATGAAGATAAATTAAGAGTAAGCGATTATGTTTCAAAATATGTTTATAGAAAATATGATTTACCTGAAGAAATTGAAATTAAAGCAGGTCCATTTGCCGGTATATATCAAACAAAAGACTTATTGCCATTGAATGAAAGTGGATTAATTTCAGAGAAAAACAAACCAAAACGTAAAATATTTAAAGTCTTGGTCCATTCAAAAATTGTTGATTTTAATGTTAATTATAAAGAGCCTATAAGGATTGTTGAAAAAGTTATTGATGAAGCAAGCATTGCTTATTTCGGCGGAACCCCTGAACATCCAGGAAAATGTTCTATCATATTCGATTATAAAAAATTTAAAGTAAAGGATGGTTCTGATTTTATAAATCCGGATGGAAGCGGTGAAATTAATTGGGAAGATATTGTTAATGCTGAACCAAAGTTTACAGCAGTATTTCCAGTTAATCGTTATAGTAGAGAAGTTGGTTCTGGTCAAATAAAATCATTTCATAAAATTCAAGGATTGTTTAATGAATATATAGATACATCTGGACCGATTGATACAAATATAGATGATTTTGCTGATAATGTTGGAAATTTAATTTTGTCAAAAGTAAATGAAGTTAATACTGGAAATATTCAAAGAGTTGGAACGACTGTTGGCCTTGGGCCTGGAATCCAATCATATAATGCTTCTGTTGATGGGGATCAAGGGCTTGTTCAGCAGCTTCAATTGACCGATCAAAGGCCAGGGCCAAGCATACCAACATCTATAGAAAAAGATCGTGAACAAGCTAGTATTGTTGAATTGCAAGAAGCACAAGGACCGCGAAATGGAATAGATGCTGCAAATTTCAGAAAAACTCTTAAAGGCGAAGCTGGCGCAACAAAAATAAATGGTCCAGAATCAGGGCAAAGCGTATCAGAAAACGAATTATTCTAGGTGAATTATGTCTGATCCAGGCGATGGTGAAATAATTTGTATAAAAAATGATGAAAATGCTGTAATGGAATACGGTGAAGTTTATGAAGTCGTTGACGTTGACGAAGATACTGGCAGGCCTATTGTTGATATTCCATCAGAAGATGATTCAGAAGCTGCCGGAGTAGTTTTGCAAAAATCGCTTGAAGGTGAAAGAATTGTAAGGCTTAAATTTTCTGGTGTTGCAAAAGTTAAATATTCTACATTTTTTGGCAGTGCAGACCCAGGGACACCAATAGGGACAAGTTCTGGTCAAAAAACTGCCGCGCCAAATGCGACAGGATTAGGGACAATTATTGCTGTTCATGTTGAAGCGTCATTTGGAGTTCCAGGATTTGTTTTGGCTAGGCTGACTGGTGGCGGTGGTGATTCCAGATGGAAGGAGTATGATCCATAATGGGAACACCCTGGACAATTGATCCTCCACACGCATTAAATGATAATTTTAAAATTCAAAAAGATTTCTTTCTAAAGAAGCCTTTTGGTATTCTTGTTGAAGAAATAATGGCATATATTGATGAGCAAAGATCAGCGCTCAATATGGGTGTTTGGACATGGTATCTTTATGACTCATATACGCCGCCAAAAGATATTCAAAAAGTAGGTACTTCTGAAGACAAAAGCTGGAATGGCGCAGGATGGGAAATTGAGATGAATGATAATCTCACTCCGCCACCTGAAAAAGTTCCAGGTGATACTCAAAGAAAAGAATTTACCCCGTCTACATTAAAGCCATCTCAACTTGTCGGATATGATTCATTTGTGGCAAATTACATTCAGGACATAGCAAAGGCATACGCAGATACAGACCCCACAGGATTGCCTCTGAGCGAGTTTAATGGGATGCTCCGAGCAATCGGTATGACAAATTACTCAGGCTACTCAGCGCAGCTTAAAGGGACTCCTAGCAGCCTTCGCAGCGCATCTCAGCCAGATAGAGATGCCGATCTTAATGGATTAAGGCCAAAAATTTGCCTTGGTTGCATAGTTGGAAATAGACTGCAAATTCATAATATTATGCCTTTTCCTGGAGGCTCATTAGACGGTTCAAGAAATATGTTAAACGACTTTCCATTTCGTGATCAAAATGGAGATGAAATAACTGAAGAACCGACATATATGCAAGTGACAAGTTCGAGAATATATTTATTATATGGCGGAAATAAAGTTAAAAGATTTACACTATACGGAAAACAAGAAGAATGGAGTCCTGGAGTATGGGAAAGAACATTATCTGGGTCAACAACTCATTTTGTCGTTTCTGGAAGCGCAATTCGTTATTGTTCTGGTGGAAAATTTAGAATAAATACAGCAAGCAATGATATTGATAAAGATATTCATATTTTTAGTGTTGTTGGACGCACATTCAATGGAATTTGGGGCGGTGGAGTAGCGCCATTAACACAAGAAGGAAGTAATTTTTTTCGATGGATTGGACCTGCAAATATTGGAGATGGACTACCTGATGTAGAGCCGCCAGAAATATATATCGAAACTGGCTTCACAAGAGTTGTAAATAACGTTGCTTATGGTGGAGGAATTGGACTATTATTAGGTAGTAAAATATTTATAATT
>Ga0180433_10003034_pt1 | contig 25138 bp, 25 predicted proteins | sample SS_ome_8_FD_132980 | JGI IMG/M metagenome (GOLD analysis project Ga0180433, IMG submission 132980) | Hypersaline lake sediment archaeal communities from the Salton Sea, California, USA - SS_1_D_1 metaG | ecosystem: Environmental > Aquatic > Non-marine Saline and Alkaline > Hypersaline >... | reverse complement strand
GTATAAAAAGTAATTCCTCCCCCACCATAAACAGGAACATTATATATGTCTGTTTTATCTTTTGAATTATTTGAAACTGTAATTCTTTTTCCATAAACAATTTTACCAACATCACCCAATTTTTTCCATTCAACAGGAATATTAAATTGTTGAGTGTTCAATCCTTTTTCTTTAGGTAAATAGTCTTCGACATTTAAAGACCAGTTATTTTTCTTAATTTTGTCAATTGTTACTTTAAATCCTGGTTTGAAATAATATTTCTTATTACCTTTCCCCTTATCTTCTTCCTTAAAATATAATTCCACAAATTCTACTTCTTTAGTTTGTTTCCCTTTTTCAAAGAAACATACACAAGTTGCAAAACTAGTATGTGTAAAAATACCAGTTGGTAATAACCATAATTTATATAAATTACAATTAGTCAATAAAAATTGCCTTAATCGTTTGTTCATATTATCTGTTCTATCAGTTCCATTAATTAAAAAACCTCTATCAGAAACAATACCTGCTTTTCCTCCTATTTTTAATGTATTATAGTAATACATCATAAATTTAGGGGTATTTTCAGCTGGTAAATTCATATCTTTATTTAAAATACAATTCCAATATGATGAATATTCTTTACCTAAATTAGTAAATGCATTTTTAATAGATGGTTTTTTCTGTTTTGTACTTGTATCACTTTCTAAATCCTCTTCTTCAAGAGAAACTATATGATTTCCATCATCTCGAATTGCATAAATTGGAGCATCCTTATTACCTTTTCCATATGGATGATTTGCTACTATACAATCAATACTATTACTATAATGTTTATTTTTTGTAAAATCTAAACTACTTCCTAATAACATATTATTTAAAATCTCTCCTGTTGTGTCATGAAGAATAAGATTTAAACAAAGATTTTTAAAACCTTCTGCTCTAATCTCAATACCATAAACATTATTTTGAACATATTTTAAATATTCTTCATTAATTTTATTCGTATTATTACCATATTGTTCTTTTAATTGTTCTTTAATTCTTGAAATAATACCAATAAGCATACCACCAGACCCACAAGCTGGATCTAAAATTTTATGTTCCTTTTTTGGATTTATTTCATTAATAATATCATTACATAAATCTCTTCTTGTGAAAAATTCACCATTCTTACTTTTATCTGTATCTCCTGTTGCTACTAATTCTTTTTCCCATGCTTCTCCTAAATGGTCAAAATCAATGGATAAAGAAGCTAAATTAAAAATCATTTTTCCTTCTTTATCGGTTTGATAAAATTTATCATAAATTAATTCCATCATATGATAAATATTTTTACCATACATTACTTTATTTATTGAGTTTGTAAATGATGTAATATCGCTCATAGAAGGCTTTTGTTTAGATGAGTCAGCAGGAGCTGATATTAATTTTTTAAGATAAGGATGCATTGAAAAACGAGTAAATAAACAAGATAATAAATCTTCATTAACTTCTTGTTGTTTTTTCTTACCTTCAATCTTAGTTTTCAGATGATATTCATCATTATATAAAATATCCCATAAATTGGCATAAATATCATTTTCTTTATCCTTCTTAGAAATAAGATCATTTTTATATTTTTCCAATTTATTTTTTATATCCAAATATATATTTTTAAATTTATCTTCTTCTCTCAATTGTAACCGAATACTTAAAGCATTCTTATTAAATATTTCATATTTATCTTCTATAAACACGAGCATTAATAAATTTGTAATTTCATTTAATGCATTTTTTCCAGTTATATTTAAACCTTCATTTCTTAGAATATTGAATAAAGACTTTAAAAATGAAGTCCATTGAGTTGTTGATATTTTAGACATATATTTATTTAATTCATTATCTTTAAACTCCTTGTTTAAACTCATTGTGAATTATTAATTTTGAATGTTTAATACATATTTATTCAATTTTTTTATATATAACCCGTTTTTATATTAAAACCCGTTAAATTACTAATTTAAAATTTCCTATAATTTAAGAATTTATGATAATAATAATATGATAAAAGGTTTAATTAATCAAATTTATGATTTAATTTATAGGCCAAATTTATATAAAGGAAAAGACCCTAGATTACTTAAATATAATTTTAAATTTCCTGATAATAGGATATTAGAATTAGAAGGTATTTCACCTAGAAATGCTTTTGAAAAATGGCGTTATAATGAGATTATTAAAGGAAATTTTATTCATCTTAATTATCTTGATGTAAAATATATTGGTAATATTTAATGATGAATAAAATTTTAGCTGTTAAAATAATTGGAGGAATTGTTCTTCTTCAAATTATTGTTTATATATTAAAACATCTTATTAAACAAAAAAGACCTAATAAATGTATTGGAAAAGTTTGTTCTACTTGGGGTTTCCCTTCAGGAAGAGCTACTTTATATGGATTTTTAGCTACAATCTTAGCTAAAAATGTTCAAGAATTTAATTATAAAATTATTATAATTGTTTTTTCATTTATTGGATTAACTTCTAAAGTATTCCTATATCAACATTCCTATTCTCAGTTAATAGCTGGATATATTTTAGGTTCTTCTGTTGCTTTTTTATCATAAAATAAAGTTAAATAAACCTTTCTTATACCAGATTTCATTGGTAATACGGAATGACAATCAAAACTATCAAATAAAAAAGCATCTCCATTTTTAACTTTATATATTTTATCTAAAAAGGAGAGTTCTCCACCTTCAAATTCACCTTCATAATATAATAATGTATAATTTGGTAATGGTTTATTATGAAAAATTAAATATTTTTCATTTTGATAATGTAAATTTCTTCCTTTATTAAATAATGGAAATTTAAATGGTTTTCCATTCTTTCTAACTATATTACATTTATCTATATGGTAATTCATAAAATAGTTTGAACCACAATTTCTTACTATTTCCTCTTTTTCATAACCTTCTAGTTCTGGATATACTCTATAGATTGATTCTAATGTATCTTCATATGAGCTTAAACCCTGCATATATAAACGTTTTTCTATCAAATTTAATTCATTTTGTAGTTTTAATCCTAATTCTTTTATAAAATCCATTTTTGACATTCTTTTTATTATTTATTACTTAATCTTTAATTCTTCTTTATCTTTTCTAAAAAAAAATTAGTCATAGAAATCATATCTCTACCTCCTCTATATTCCTCTTCTTTACCATTTGGTGAAACATATCTTAATGTAGGAAAACCATCAATATTTAATGCGTCTGCTATGTCGCTCATTGTTTCATTTGTTGAATTTATTGCATATAAATGTATATTCTTTTCGCGCAATTTATCAGATAATATTGTATATCTTTTCCTAAACTCTGGATCAGAACAATGAGGGCACCAAGTCGCATAAACAATATACATTCTATGTTTTCCATTTTCTTTAGTAAGTTTTGGTTTTGATTGAAGATTTTTAAATGAGAAATCATTTCTTTTGAGTTCAATTTTATTATTATAAAAATTAGACATATTTTAATATATAATTTTTTTTAATCTTTAGTAATTTCTATATTTTGAAATAATTGATTAATTTCATTTTCTGAATCACATTTTTTTATTCTAATAGCAATTTCAGATGTGGATTTTTCTAAAATTAAAGGAATATCTAGATAATCACTGACAATAATCATTTTTACCAATAGTGTATTTTCAATTTTTGTATAATTAATATTTTCTTCTTGAAATATCGCATTTATTACATCTAAGTTACAATATTTACATAATAATGGAATTGTATCACCCTTTAAATTAATTTCTAATAAATCTTTTATTACTCCACTCTTCTCTAATTTACTCTTTTCTATTTCTAATTCATTATTATCATATGTTAAAATCTTCATCTAACTCTATTATTTTATTCTTTTTAATTCATTTTTTTTTATTTAAAAATAAAGCTATTAAAAAATTCATGTATAGACCTTTTACAAATTGTAAAATAAATATTAGTTCATTAAAAAAATTATCTACTAAACAATTAAAAGAAATTGAACCTTCTTTTACCATATTCAAAACAAAAAAAGAAATAATCAGTTTTATCAAAGAAAAAAATTTATTTACCGAAAGTTTATTCTTGCATTCTATTAAATTTAATTTCTGTCCAAATCAAATTAAACAACCATTATTAGGACGATGGGGCTATAAAAATGATTCTAATCCATCCGGTGAATACCCTTGGTAAATATCTTTTATATAATAAAATAAAAATAAACCATAAAAATTTTTACTAAATATATCCAAAAAGTTATATGCTATGTTACGTTCTTTCATTGGAAGCAAATATACCCAACCATAAACACTCCATAAAGAAAACATTAATCCCAATATTAATTTACCCAATTTTATCTTTGCATATGATTTATAAATTAAATAAAAAGCGATTATAAAAAATGCAAATCCAACGATAAAACCTTTACCTTTACTTATACGATTTGTTTCACCCCAAAATCCAAATAGTAACATTCCCGTATTAGCAATAATAATAACCATAATTTCTTTCCATTGTTCTTTTAAAATTTGTTTAAAAGTAATTGTTTCATTTTTTTCTTTTTTTTCTAAATAGATAAGAAAAAGAATGGTAGAAATTAGCATAGTAGGGGTGGTAATAAACCAATCATAATAACGAATATGAGTACTAAAATTATTAGAAATAAGACGATAAATAATATAAATATAAAAGATGGCTTCAACAAACTGGACACTTGTTTCAAGAGCTAAAGTATCTCTTAAAATTAAATCTTTTTCTTTAAGTGGGTAAAATAGACCGGAAAATGATATAATACCGGTAAATATTTGAATAATAATAGAAATGTACCCCGTTAATAAAATAAGATTCATTTATTTATCTAAGATATTTCTTTATAATCACTCTTCCTTTGCATAATCGCTTGGTATGTAACCATCGTTATTCTTTATTGTATCATCTGAACCTTTCCTCTTTAAATAATCAATCACTTCCTGTGTATTATATTTATAGGCATTATGTAAAGGCGTATTCCCATAATTATTTGAACTTACTAAAGTAAAAGCATCACAATTTTCAACTATTTTTTTAATAACCTCTATCCCACTAAATTGTGTAGCTATATGCAATAAAGTATTATTATGTTTATTCTTCAAATTAAAATTAGTAGTATTTTTTAATAATTCAAGAGCAATTTCATCACTTTTAAACTGTAAAGCTATAAATAATGGAGTATTTCCAATTTTATTTTTTACCTCTAGTGTATCCTTCATCTTATTTATTAATTCAAAACATAAATTTTCCGAACTAAATTGTACTGCAATGTGAAGAGGTGTATTACCTCTTTTATTTTTTACATTTAGGTTCTTAAAATTTAATCTTAATAATAAAGTATTAACAATATCAGAGCAATATTGTACTGAATAATGTAAAATAGTATTATTTTTATTATCTTTTAAAGCATATCTTCCAATATGTTGATGAATTAAGGCATTTGTTAGAGAGATGTTAAGATTTTTTATTTTAAAGATATGAATTAGAGGATTAATACCTTTTTTATTATACCTCAACCAACTTTTTATACCTACTAATTTTTCTAAAAGATAATTCATTTCTCTGTTTGTTTCTAAACACTCTATTAGATAAAAGAGAACACTTTTTCCATTAATTTCCATATCCCATTCAAAATTATTTTTTATCAAAATTTCAAATATGTTTTTATCATTTACTTTACATATTATTGAAAAATTCATTATTATATCATTAATATCTTCATTTAGTAATTCATTAATTTCAGTTAATGATAATTCATTATTACCCAATTTCTCCCATAATTCCCTATTATCAAATGTTGCTTTGGGATTTTTAGAAAGTATCCATTGACGGGCAAATAAATTTGGAATTAACATTCTAGAAATTGATTTTCTTGTAACGGGTGATATGCTACTTTTACATAACCATTTCATTATATATCTTTTCTCATATGTTTGTCCATCGTCTGCTATGACCGGATTTTTAATAGATTGTTGTGAAATAGGACATATTAAAGTTAATTCTTCTTTTTCGCTCATTTCTTTTATTTATTTAAACATATTTAAATTCATTTTTTTTTAAACTTTGTTGTCACTATTACTGTATAAGCAAAATAAACCATAAAATAGGCTATAAACACATCTATTGAATAATGTTCCTTTTGTGCTACAATAATTAATGAATATAATACAATAAACACAATCCCTATTATCCTATTTAAACCATATCTTATTAAAAATAATACAAACACTATAAATAAAGCAGTATGCACAGAAAACATTAAATCTCCACATTTACCATATAAAATATGTTTTAACTGGAATTTTTCATTACATTTAACATGATTTTTAAATCCATTAGGAACAGGGAACAAAGTTATTGTACAAGATATATTTTTAATAAGTAATAAAATAGAGACAACATATAAAAACTTATCTAATTCATTATATTTGATAACAAGAAATAGGGTAATAACGAGAAAGATGGTAGGAATATAATCTGAAATCCATTTTAAATTTGCATCTGGTAACATCTCCTGTATATTGTCTCGTAAATAAATATTATTTTCATATTTATTTGCCATTGTATTGGATAAATAATATAAACAATATCCGTGTTGTAAATAAATTATAATAAAAACAATGATTGAATAAATTAAATTTTTATTCATATTTCTTCAATAGAAAATTGTTTTCCTTGTTCCAAGATAATTCTATATTCATCATTTTCGTAATAACAATTAAAGTTTTTATCTAAACATATACTTATATCTAAATCTACTTTTTCAAGTATAATGTTATTTTCTATTAAATCAAATTCGTCAAAATATCTTTTTTCCTCATATTTATTTTCTTCTAAAATAAAATAATCATTGCTACTCAATTTTTCTTTTTTATTTCTTAATTGTATTGTTAAATAAATGTTTGAATATCCCTCAAATATTAAATTTAAATATAAAAGATTATTCATCATTTCAACATCTGTATTTTGTGTTGGATAAAATATATTTTTATATTTTTGTAATATTAGTTTATTCAAATATTTTCTATTAAATCCTCTTAATGTAGTTAATGGAAACTCTTTTCCTTTAAAAAATATACCAATTACTCCTGACATATTACATTCCTATATCACTTTAAAAAATCATTTTTTTTATTCAATGTAACTACTCCATTCTTCTATTATTCCCTCTTCATATCCTCTTTCTTCTAACTCTTCTTTAACTTTCTCTTTTAAAACATCGACATTTTCATATTTCTCTTTTAACATTAAAATAATATTGGTTATTTGCTCATTATTACCAATTTGTATTTTAATATCTGGATAAAATCCATTTAATACATTCAACAATCGTGTCATCCTTCCAGTAAAACATTGACAAATTGTATCTTTAATTTCTTCATCTAATATCTTAAAGATTTCATCTTTTTCAGAATGTTTTAATATCCTATTCATAACATAATGAAACAAGTCTTCAAAAGTAATTAAATAAATCGAATGTTCTGTTTTATCATCACAATAATTTAAAACCTCTCTTTTTACTTCTTCAGATATACAAGATGTTAATAATTCTTCTTTACATTTACATAAGGAATAATCTAATTTATCTTTCATAATGTTTTCTAATGATTGTCTGAATGACTTTTGGATGTTAGAATTATGTATATTTTGAGTATCTGAATAAACTTTATTATTTTGTGTCAATCCTTGATTAATCCTATCTAACCATATTTGAACAGGTAAAGGAATAAATTCAATCAGATTACTTTGATAAACAAAAATATTTATTCTTTGTAAATTTACAAGATGTAAGGGTAATTCTTTAATTTGATTATTATTTAACCATAATTCTTCTAAATTACTTGGAAATACATTTTCTTTTAATTTAACAATTTTATTATAGGATAATCCTAAGTTAAATAAATTATTAGGAAAAACATTTTCAGATAATTCTGTTATTTGATTTACATTTAAATATAAGTATTTAAGATTAATAGGAAAAATATTTTTTTTTAATTCTTCTATTTTATTGGCACTTAAATTAAGATAATTTAAATTAGATGGAAATATAACATTTTCTAATTTCTTTATTAAATTATCCGATAAATTCAAATAATTTAATTTGGGATTAAAACAATCTATATTTAATTTTTTGATTTTATTATTATTTAAATATAAGCGTTTTAGACCTGTTGGGAAAACATCTTTTTTTAATTCTTCTATTTTATTATAACTCAAATCTAATTCAGATACATCTTCAGGAATTAATGGAATTTCTGTTAATTTCTTATTTGATAAATCTAATCTTACCATTTTATTTTTTAATCAATCATTTTTAAATCAATTTTTTATATTCAATACCTCAATCCATTCTATTCCATCATCGCATTTAACAATACCATAACCTTCTATAAAATGACCGATACGCCTGTGACCCCATAAAACTAAATCAATATATTTACCATTTTCATAACCAATTGTAACAAAAGTAATTTTGCGTCCTTGTTTTATTTTATCACCCCCCATTAATTGATAATATGTGTTTTTTTTCATATGGCGGTCTGTATTATATGGTCTTGAAGTGGCAACAAGACCTTTAAAACAAGCCGTTTTTATCGGTTTCTCTGAAATAGGCATATATTTTTTAGTTTTTCTATTATATCGCATTGGTATTTCTTCTTTATATTTAACATACATTCCAGGTAAAAAATCAGTTTGACACCAATAACCATACATAAAATAATCACTCATCATATCATCTTTTAATTTCATTTGTTTAGAATAATTTTTTTCAGACTTTAATATATTACCATCAAGAATATATGGTTTTTTTCCATAAGTAATTTTTAAACCAGATGCAACAGCTTCTCTATAATGAACCCATTTTCTATATGATGAATTACAATTATTTAAAGTTGCTTTCCAAAATTCATGTGGTTTATAAACTTTTAACCAAGCTAAGCGCCAAACTAATTTAGCATATGAAATAGCATGTGATTTACAAAAACTATATTTTTGCAAGTTACTCAACTGTTCCATAATAATATCTACTTTTTCATTATTATACATTTTTTCTAATTCTTGTTTAAAAACATATTTCTTACGAATATTATTTTTAGAAAATGCTTTTCTCCATAAATCTGCATCACTTTCATTACATTTCATAATACGCTGTATATATTGTATAGCATCATCATCATAAATAATATAGTCATTCATATTTTTTATATCATAATTTCGTAAAAATTCAGATTTTTGAGAAGATGCTGCAGGACGTATTAATGCTAATCCAATGGCAATATCGTGTATATTACGTGGTTTCATTTTCATAAATATTTTACGAATACCTCTTGATTCAGCATATGTTAAACCTAAATTATTTCCATCTGATAATAGGGATGTAATTAAGGGGTCGGTGTCTGGATATTCGATTATCCCTTTTTCTATATCTTCTAATTGACTTAAACCCCTATTACTTAATATATCTATTTTTATAAATCCATAATCCTCTACTTCGTCCTTATTTAATTTTAATTGAGAACCTTGTAATGTACCCATTGTAAAATCCTGTAAATAATGTTCTTCTGGAACTTCTTTATCAAAAATAATAATACCACCACAATGAAGGCTATAATTATGAAATGTATTTTCAAGGTCACACGCTTCATCTAATACTTTATTTTGAATAGTAATATCATCAAAAATTTCTTGTAATTGGAATTCTTTTGGAATAAATTTATGGTAACCATTACGTCTAATAGCTTCTTTTAATGCGGATTTACTTTTGAACATAACATGATTAGAGATACGAGCGACTTTTCCATTCCATCTTTGGAAGATACGTTTATAAATTTCTTCTCTTTTATTATGTGGCCAATCAATATCAATATCGGGTATGCTATCTCTTTTTTCATGCATAAATCTAGCTAATGATATATTTTCTTTAATTGGGTCAATTTCTGTTATTCCTAATAGATAACATATTAAAGAAGAACCAGATGACCCTCTAATAATATGTGGTATTTCTTTTCCGGCTAAGTCAATAATATCAATTACTTGTAAAAAAACTTTGGAAAAATTTTTTTCATTAATCAAATAAAATTCTTTCTCTAATCTCATATAATATTTTTTCAATTGTGGGATTTCTCGTATAAAATATCCAGATAAATATAAATTATCTTCCTCAAATAAATACGGATAATTTACCCTTTTACATCTTAATTTTATTCTCCCTAATCTTACCCTCTCCTCCTTACTATATTTCTCACTCGATAATTCCTTTAATTCCTCCTTTTTATTTTTTTCTATTTTTATAAAATAATCAAGTAACGACATTTTTATTAAACAAACTACATTATACTAAAATGTTATTTTTAATTTAAGTTTCTAGTAATATGTAAAGATATGATTTTACACAAACCTTCAGAAGAGCAAAAAAGGGTAATTGACTTATTAAAAAATTCAAATGTAATTTGTGATAGTGTAGCCGGTTCAGGTAAAACAACTACTGTTTTAAACATAGCAAAAAATTATTCATTAGAAAAGATATTATTATTAACCTATAATTCAAATTTGAAGATAGAGACAAGAGAAAAAGCACATTCATTAATGTTGAGTAATTTAGAGGTTCATTCCTATCATTCATATTGTGTTAAATATTATGATAGAAATGCATTTAATGATGAAAAAATGAAGCTAATCATTTATAAGGATTTTAGTAGTAAATTACAACAATATTATCATTTAATAATTATTGATGAATGTCAAGATATGACACCTCTCTATTATCAGTTAGTAAAAAAAATATATAGAGATAATAAAAGAAATAATGCAACATTATGTGTATTAGGAGACCGATACCAAAGTATTTATGATTTTGCAAAAGCAGATTATCGTTTTATTTCATTAGCGGATAAAATATTTACTTTTAATAATAAACCCTGGAACAAAGTAGTATTTAATCGAAGTTTTCGCATAACTCACGAAATGGCAGAATTTGTTAATAATTGTATGTTAAAATATGACAGAATAACATCACAAAAAATATCAACAGAAAAACCATTATACTTAATATGTGATAGTTTTCATCCAAGGAAAAATATATTGAATATAATAATAAAAGCACTTCAAACATATAAACCAGATGATATTTTAATTTTAGCACCATCACTACGTTCTATTAATTCTCCTTGTAGAAAATTAGAAAATACAATTAAAAATAAAATAGATGTATCTGTATATGTCCCTATTTCTGATGAAGAAAAACCTGATTCTGAAATTCTTAAAAATAAACTTGTTTTCCTTACATTTCACCAAAGTAAAGGATTAGAAAGAAAATTAGTGATTGTTTATGGATTTGATGAAAGTTATTTCAATTATTATAAAAAAGATGCAGATTTATGCTTTAGTACAAATGAATTATATGTAGCAACAACAAGAGCTAGCGAGAAATTGATATTAGTACATCATTATCAAAATGATTATTTACCTTTTTTAAATAAAGAAAAAATAGAAAAAAATCTAAATATTGTACAATATAATGATTTAATCGTTTCTTCACCAACAAAACCATCTGGTATTTACAAAGAGGCTTTTGTAACAGATTTATTACGACATATTGGAGAAGATGTAATATATAAAGCATCAACTTATTTTACAATTAAAAAAGTAAAAGATAAAGGTAAATTTATTAATCTTCCTTTAAAAGTTAAAGAAGGGGAAAATTATGAGTCTGTATCTGAAATAAATGGTATAGCAATCCCATCTTTATATGAACAAATAACTAAAAAAAAGATGACTATAAAGAAGTATTTATTAGATAATCCGAAAAATTTAACAAAGGAAGAATATAAGAAATATAGGGATGAGGAAGTAACATTACCTATATTATTAGAAATAGTAATACAATATAATTCTTTAATAAGCGGTTATTTATTTAAGACAAAACAGATAACAAATTATAATTGGTTAGAGGAAAATAAAGTAAAAGAATGTTTAGAAAGAATAAATGATTTAAAATTAGGTAATCAAGTCTATTTCGAGAAGAAATTAGAAAAACAAATAGAAAATAGAAAATTAATGGGGCAAGCTGATATTATTGATAAAAATATATTATATGAATTAAAATGTACTCAAACATTGGAAAAAGAACATTCTATTCAATTAGCTCTTTATACATATATGTATAATGATAAAAAATATAAAAATAAAAATCAAATACAGGCAATTCTATATAATATTTTAAGCGGAGAGAAATATGAGTTAATTTATGAATATGAGAAATTGGAAATAATGGTAAAATATTTATTTTATGAAAAATATTCAACTAAAAAGAAATTATCAGATAATGAATTTTTAGAAATGATAAAAAATCTTCATTAACATATGTCCGACGGTAATATAGCCGATGAAAAAACGAAAGAAGAAGCAGAGAGAAAAGTAGGAACTAAAAAAAATGATGAATTAAGAACATCCATTGCACATTTTTTAATAGATTTTGATATTCTATCTTATGTAATAGCATTTGTAATTGCACTTGCATTTCAAGATTTTTTAAAAGATTTAATGGAATTTGTAGTTTTACGGTTTATACCTAAACGCTCTATTTATCTAAGAATAGCATCTTCCCTATTATCCTTAATCATTGTATTTGTGCTTTCATTCCTATTTGTTAAATTTATTTTTTATAAAGTATTATATACAGAAGATATTGTTAAACAAAGACAAGTTCAAAAAGCATTAGCAAAAAAAGAAGAAAAAGAAGTTGAAAGAAAAGTTGAAACAGAAAAATTTTTTAGTATTTAAATAATTTACAATAATATTACTAATATGCTTAAATTATTACTTTTAACTTCATTATTTGCTTTAGTATGTGGTAATATTTTTATAAATCCTAAATTTTATTTTAAAGAGGGAATATGTAATATTAATGAAACAATAGGACATTATTGTTATATATATTTACCTGAAAATTACAAGTGTTTAAATTTATATAGTGATTATGACAAAGATTGTATTAATTTTAAACATAAAGATAAAATTAAGTGTTGGTATAATAATAGGGAGAATAATTGTATTTTATTTGATAATAAAACAAAACTATTAAATTATTTAAATAATGAAATAGATAGTTTTAATTATATATCAGCTATCATTTTGTTTTTTATTTTTGTTATTTTAATTTATCATGGAATTACAAAATTAAAAAAGAATTAAATTCCTCTTAATTTTATTTGGTCTTCTGATGCAATATCATTTTTAATTAGATATTCTTTAATTTCTTCTTTATGGGATCCATTAAATTGAACAACTTTACCAAATTCTTTATCTTCAATGATAGCACCATTACAAAATAATTTTTTTTTTAATTCGCTAATTAGATTTTGATAATTTAAATCGCTAGGTAATCCTTTAACAAATGTAAAATATTTTCTAGCATTTCTTTGTTTAGTAATAATAATTATACTGTTAAATTTTTTTATTTCATCCATATTTATTAATTATAATTGTAAATTTATCTTAAATTAAATTTTCTTTTGTTATTTAATGAGAGTAGGTACAGTATTAAGTGCATGTAATAATAATAAAAAATATTTTCAATGGATACCCCATTTTATTAGTGCGTGGCGAAAATTATTTCCTTTTGTTAATATTATAATTATTTTTATTGGCAATGAGATACCTTTAAATTTACGTAATTTTAAAGAAATAATATTATTTAATGAAATACCAAATATTACATCATCATTTATTTCACAATATATACGCATTTTATATCCATCTATTATTGATTCAGACCAAGGAGTTTTGATAACAGACATAGATATGATACCCTTAAATAATCAATATTTTACTAATAATATAAAAGATATTAGTAATGATAAATTTGTGTATTTAAGAAATGTTTGTATGGAAAATAAGCAAATTGCAATATGTTATAATATAGCAGTTCCATCAGTATGGCGTGAAATAAATAAATGTCGTACTATAAATGATATAATAAATCATTTAAAAAGTGTGTATAAAAAAGATTGGTTTTTAGACCAGAAAATGTTATATAAATATGTTATGAATTGGGATAAGAGTAGATTTACAGCATTGAATGATAATAATACAGGGTTTAACAGATTACACAATATTGAAAATTTAGATAAAAAAATAAAAAATGAGATAAAAAGGGGAGTATATAGTGATTATCATTTTTCACGTCCTTTTAAGAAATATAAAAATATAAATACAGAAGTTATAAATCATTTATGTCATGATAAAGATTTTCTTTTTATAACTGGTGCAAGTTCAAATCACTTTAAAACCCTAATTCAATTCCTATTATCATTTAAACAAAATAATTCTGCAAATTATCCTATATTAGTATATGATTTAGGATTAAAAGAGGAGGAAGTTAATGAACTCAAAAAAGAATGGAATGTTAAAAAATTTAATTATGAAAAATATCCATCCTGGGTTAGTATTCAAACATATGCTTGGAAACCTATTATTATTAAAGAAGTAAGTGAAACATATAATTATAAAAAAATAATGTGGTTAGATGCAGGATGTAAATTTATAGAAAAAGTAGATAAGTTAATTAATGTATTAGAGAATGTACCAATTTATAGTCCAAAGTCATTATATAGAATAAGACGTTTAACACATAGAAAAACAATAAAATTAATGCAAGCACGTGAATTAATAATGAATACAAACCGTTCGGGTGGAATTTGTGCATTTGACCTTTCAAAACCTTGGGTGAAAGAGATAATAGGAGATTGGTATAAATGGGCATTAGTAAAAAATTGTATTATACCTGAAGGTTCTTCTAGGCAAAATCACCGCCAAGACCAATCTATTTTATCTATATTATTTTGGAGATATCATAATATACATAAATTTCCTATTATTGATAGATTTATCGGATTTACTGCTTGGAATGACATTGATTAGAAACTAAACTTATTAAATAAGAAAAAACATTATCATCTATTTTTCCAAAATGCCATCCATTTGGTTCATCTGTATATGAACTTCTTATAGAATTATTACGGTTATGAACTAGTGCCACTATAATTTCATTCCATTGTATTTCCTGACATTTTTCTTCAAAACCTTTCATTAATCCTTCCGCTTCACTTGAAAATGCCTGAGAATTAAATTTATTTTGGTTCCAAAATGTTTTAGTGAAAGTAAGGGAGGCTTCAGAAACTCTTTTATAAAAGGGTAAATCAGTAGGTGGCATATTCATCATACTAACCATATTAATTAAATTAAAATTGGGAATAGTGGAGCAATAAACTAATTCTTTTCCGAATTTTTGATAATATTGAAGTAATAATACTCTTTTCATTATAGAATTCGCTGGGTAATAATCATCATCATCCATAAATACTATAATCTCGTTTTTTGCTAAAGCGCACCCAATATTTCTTTTTAATCCGATTGGTAATCTATTAAACAAAAAATCCCCTTTATTATGAACTTTATAAAGTTTTTTGGCTAAACGTGTTTTACTTTGTGATTTAGTAACATTATTTCCATTACTTCTTTTAATTAAATTATCACACATATTTTTATAATATTCAAGACGTTTCTCTTTTGATATATAATAATATTCAATAAAATCATCTTTGGGAACCATATTTTTAACAGTATTTTCTCCCTCGTCTATTATTATCCATTGTATTTTATCTTTGGGATATGTTGAATTTTTTATATTATATAAACTCAAGTAAAAAAATTCAGGTCTTCCAAACGTGGGTGTTACAATAGATATTTTAGGTAAATTATTTTTATTAAGATTATTCCAAATTTCCTCCGAACTTTTTTCATTTTTTAATTCTCTATTATCATTTTTAATCCAAGGATTTTGTAAAAACGAGTAATCCATTTCTTTTTTTTCAATATCAGAATTAGAAAGATGTTTTGCGGGGACTACTAATCTCGGATTATGCATATATACATTATAATTTGGATGTATATTTTCTAAATAAAAACGGTCAATTTCTTTATTTGTTTTTTCTAGGTCATCAGCTAATTTCATAAACATATGGTTAGATACAATATATCCATAGGTACTCCAACTTTTACATTTAAACCATTCTTGTGTATGTTGCTCAATATCAACATAATTACCCCCAATATACAACATATCCCAGTTTTCCGGTGGTGGTGCTAAAATATTTGGATTATACTTAAATTCTGCATCATCCTCTAATATTACTACATAAGGTAAATTTAAAGTGTATGCTTGACGTAATATATTAATATGACTTTCTTTACACCCTTGAACGGGATTTTGATGTAATTGAGCATAAAAAAATTTTACTTTAAGGTTGTATTTAAAGAATTGTTTTTCCATAAATTCTTTTTTATCAGGTCTATTATTTAGATTGATACAATATATATATTTAAAATAGGTTGGATTAGGGTTTAATTTTTCAACAATATCATGAAAAGTTTCAATTTTAGCTCTTCTATCAATATCTCTTTTTTCGATATCAGAATAATCTTCTTTTTGATATGATAATAGGGGATAATGCATATATGATTGTATTTTAGGGTGTATATCTTCACAATATATTTCATCAACTGCCTTTTTTCCCTTGTTTTTCTCAATTTGCTCTATACATAAATCATATATGTCTTCATGAATTACATAACTGTGGGCATACCAATTTGAAACACGTTTCCACTCATAATTATCATTATTATATACTTTATTAACTACACCGCCAAAAAACAACATTTTCCAGTCATTAGGAGGAGATGAGAATTTAAAATTTTTATAAAAACAGTCATCCTCCATAATAAAGATATAAGGAAGATTATTTTCTTTAGCTAATTTAATTAATTGTAGATGAGATAGGAGACATCCCATAGTACCATTTATATCTTGAATAGCTTTAAAAACTTGGAATTCTATATTATGTTTATTTAATTCATAAGTGATTGAGTTAAGTCTATCTTGACGTTTTTCTAAATTAATAACATATGTATTTTCTTTATTAAACATATTTTTATAATAAAAATTTCCTTAAAGCTTTGTAATAGTAACAAGCAAATACGCATTTGTTACAACTAAAATAAAACTAATAAACCATAAAATATTAAAATTGCATTCATTTTCATTAATAATTTTTTGCCTAAATTCTCTATCAATGATATTATATGGTTCTTTTTGATGAATATCTGAAATAAGATTATCCATATCATTTTTAATTCTAAGACCGATTTCATTTAGTTTATTTTCAAATTTACTTTCGAATTCTTGTTCAATTTCTTTTAATTGACTTTCGAATTTATTTTTAAATGAATTATTTAAATTTTTAAAAATAATATTTAATTCATAATCATTTTCAGAGTATTGTTTTAAGACTGTTAAAATTTCTTGTCTTTGTTGATAAAAGTATGTTTTAATGATTTGTTTAATATCTTTTTTATTGATAAATTCGTTTTGTTGGTTCATAAACTTTAAAAGATGAGTAAAAAAAATTCATTTTTTTTTGAAAAAGGCTTAAAGATTTTTTAATATTATTAATATGGAATTTGAAGAAGATGAAGATATTAACACTATAGAAACCTTTGATGAAATAGAGTTGAATAATGATATTTTAAGAGGTATATTTGCTTATGGTTGGGATAAACCCAGTGATATACAAAAAAAAGCTATTTTACCAATGAAAAGTGGTAGGGATATAATAGCACAAGCACAGTCTGGAACGGGTAAATCGGGTAGTTTTGTGATTGGTTGTTTAACTAGAGTGAATGAGGAAATAAAAAGCCCCCAAGTACTCATTTTATCAAATGTTCATGATTTAGCAATTCAAACATATAATTTAGTCCAAAGTATTATTCGTTTTACAAAATTGGAGAGTACATTAGTGATAGGTAGAGGTTTAAAATCAGATCATGATAATTATTCTCAACGTAGAGACATACCACCATTTAAACCTAATGCTCAAATAGTGGTAGGAACACCAGGGAGGGTAATACATTTTTTAAAGAATGGTAAAATAAATAATTCTTTTTTTAAAACAATCGTGATAGATGAGGCTGATGAAATGTTAGGAGAAGGTTTTCAAGAACAAATTAAGACTATTTTTGAGAACTTACCTGAAGATATACAAGTAACATTATTTAGTGCAACAATGCCTCCTCAAATATTAGCATTAACAAAAAAATTTATGAACAATCCGATAAGAATTTTAATACAAAAAGAAACATTGACTTTAGAAGGTATTCAACAATTCTATGTTGGTATTGAGAGTGATTACATGAAATTTGAGGTTTTAAAGGATTTATATGGTAAGATATCAGTATCACAAGCAATTATTTTTGTGAATTCAAAACCCCGCTTAATAAACTTAAAAAGTCGTTTAGAACAGGATGGTTATACTATATCAATTATTCATGGAGGGATGAATCAATACGAGAGAAACGACATTATAGAGGAATTTAAATTAGGAAAAACACGTATCTTGATAAGTACAGATATATTAAGTAGGGGTATAGATATACAGCAGATATCATTGGTAATAAATTATGATATACCAAATTCACCAGAGAAATATATACATAGAATAGGTAGAAGCGGAAGATACGGAAGAAGGGGAGTAGGAATAAATTTAGTAACTAGTGATGAATATAAACTATTTAGGGCAATTCAAGTTTATTATTCTACTCAGATAAACCCACTTCCCCAAAATTATCAGGAAATAATTAGAGCTATATCTTAGATTTTTTTTATTAAATAAATTTATATTATAAAATAATGGAAATCGGAGTAATAGGTTCAATATTAGGTTTAGGATATTATTTAAGTAAGGGTAATGAAAAAAAACCAGAAAATATTAAATATCTATATAATGTAAATAAAAATAAAGTTCCATCTGGCAAGAATATATATGAGAATACAAGAACACAACAGGTTTGGAATGAACAACAACAAACGGCTAATAAAATATTTGCAAAAGGACAGGATAGTGAAAATACTAATTTTATGATAGCTGGTCCTCCAATTCCTATTTTTAATAAAATAGATGCTCAAGAAAAAAACTTGCCTATTGAATTTTCTGGAGGAAAACAATTAAAAAGACAATCTGAAGAATTAATGGGTAAGTTAGATAAAAAAAAATATAAACCACTATTAGAAATTCCCGTTAATGATGTTACTACAAATGGATTTGACCCTAAAGACCATTGTGCATCTGGAGGATGGGAAGGAATTTCATTAACAGGAGTACCAATAGAAAAAAGTGATTTCAAACATAACAATATGGTGCCATTTTTTGGTGGAAGAGTAACACAGAATATGGATGAAAAATCCTATGTGACAAAAATGGAAAATTTTACAGGACAGATAGATAACTATAGGGAAAAAAGCGAAGTAGAAAGAGACTCATTTTTTAAGCCAGTTGCTAATTTATCAAATCCATATGGAATGGGAAATTTAGATGGTTATAATAGAGAAAGATATATAGCCGGAAATATTCATAATAATGTTGCTCCAATTGAACAAATAAGAGTTGGTCCTGGTTTAAATCAAGGTTATACATCCGAACCGAGTGGAGGTTATCAACAAGAAAATAAATTTGATTACATTACTCCTAAAAATGTTGATGAACTTAGGGTTAAAACTAATCCTAAAGTATCTTATGAAGGAAGAGTTTTATCTGGAAAACATGTTGCTAAACCAAGTAAAGTTGGGCAAGTTTTTAAGAATAATCCTGATACTTTTTATGTTAATACACCAGATAGATTATTTACAACAGTCGGAGCGCAAACAGGAGTAACACAACGCCCTAATCAGGTTATTAGATATACAAATAGAAAACAGACAGGTAAAAGAACAGTTATAGGACCAGCTGGACCTACAAATGGAAGTAAAGAAAATAATATACGACCAGTTTTTAAGAAAACTAAAAAAATTGGATTACACAAATCAATGATGCCTAGAAATAAAGCACAAGAAGGTAAATGGAATATGTGTGATTATGGTAAAAAGGGAACAAATATGAAAACAACAAAGAGACAATATATTAAAAATAGAAAATATTATGGTATTGCTGGAATTAACACTCCTAAAAATCAAATATATTCTGGAGATAAAGCTAGACCCACAAAAAAAATTGTTCGTAATAAAAGACCTGAAGGTAATTTTCAAAATACTGGACCTCAAGCTGGAATTGTGTATGACCCAAATAATGTTGCTCGTACAACAATAAAAGAACAAACCGAAAATAACGACTATAAAGGTAATTTTCAAAATACTGGACCTCATGCGGGAACAGTATATGATGCAAATAATGTTGCTCGTACAACAATAAAAGAACAAACCGAAAATAATGATCATAAAGGTTATTTTCAAAATACTAATCCTCAAGCTGGTATAGTATATGATAGTAATGATATAGCACGTACTACAAATAAAGAAACCACATTAGGTGGTAATTACTATGGATCTAATAATCAACAAGGTAAAGCTATGAAAAGTAGATATAAAGATAAAGCTAAAAAAACTGTTAAACAAACTACATTTATAGAAAAATATTTAGGAAATATGGCACAAGCATTTGGATTAGGATATTTAACAAATAAAGTGGAGGCACCAACAACTATAAAAGAGACAGTATCACAAGGATATTCAGGTGGTGCATATAAGGAAAAGAAGGGAGGATATAGTAATAGAGATATAAAGGCACCTATAACCCAAAGAGAATTAACAAGCTCAGTACCAATTGTAGGAAGTAAAGGACCTGGTGTTATAAAAGCTGATATGAGTAGAGATAATACAAATAATTCTATTTCTAGAAGTAATAGAGAAGCAACACAAGTTGGTAGAACACCTGCGAGACAAGGTAATAAACAAGCATTAGGTTCAAAAGACATGAATATGACTTTAAATAGGAAGAATATAAGAAGTGCAGAAAAAATAGCCGAAAGAGGGGTAATGAGTAATAAAGTATATAATTCATTGCCACAATATGATAAATGTATGGAAACTAAGGAAGTAAAGCAATTACCGAATAAACCTTTAAGTGATAGATTAGATGGGGATTTATTAAAAGCTTTTAGAGAAAATCCATATACACAATCATTAGATTCATATGCATTTCCTTAAGATAATACAATTGCTAAAAATAAGAGAATAGAAAATATAATCCAAGTATAAAAGGAGGAAAAAAAGGTTTTATCAGAATTTATTATTTTATTCATTTTTTCTCCAGTATTTTGTATAATATTTCTTCCTAATAAATTTGTATTTTTATTAGTTTTTAAAATATCATTTTTTAAAAAATCTAAATTTGCACTCATATTTTAATAAATATTTTTTTGCGTATAATTTTTTTTTAATTATTATACATTGTAATTAATGGAAGAAATTAGTGTTAGTGACTTAGTTGAAGCCAAATATGAATATACTAAACAATTATCTAATATATTAAAACCAAATATTTTACAAGGTTTTAATTCTTTGTATGAAGAAGCATTAAAACGTAAAAAAGAAAGTTATGATCCTGTATATGCTGATTTTAATGATTTACAGTTATTTCAATCATTAATTAGAGAAATACCAAAATGGAACCAAAATATTATTGATAGAGAAGCAAAAAGAATAATGGAAAATACTCAAAGTGAAGAATATTTAGGAAAACTTATTACTGCTGTTATTATTTCACATAGCAGAATTATGACTTGTATTAAACATAATAATTTAGATTTAAATGACCTTAAAATACCCAGTATTCAATCATTTATTCATAGGTGTTATATAGAATGTGCCAAAGAATTCTATAGAAATCCTTATTTATTTGATATTGATTGTTCGGCAATTGAAAAACAAAGAAATCTAAAAGATAAATTAATTTCTATTGATAATTCCATAATTGAAGCTATTCGTAGATGTTTGCCTGTTAAGGATATTCTTAAAAATGTAATTAATCCAAATATGCAACAATTAAATTTAACTACTAATGAAAACACCATTACTAATGATACTAGTTTTTCACAACTATTTCTTAAAGAACCCGGTGTAGCCACAAATAAAGAATATATGAAAAAAGGTATTGTGCCTACCAAAACAGAAGAGCAAATGATTGATGACATTATTAATGATTCTGATGAAGAAAGCATTAATTCTAAAACAAATAGTGTTAAAAATGATAATAGGGATATGATATCTATAAAAAATGATAATAGGGATATGATATCTATGAAAAATGATAATAGGGATATGATATCTATGAAAAATGATAATAGGGATATGATATCTATAAAAAATGATAATAGGGATATGATATCTATGAAAAATGATAATAGGGATATGATATCTATGAATAGTGTTAAAAGTGATAGTAAAATATTATCAAAAGAAATGGTAAATCATATTAATAATCCTGTTAAAAATACAAGAAGAAAATTAAAATGGCAACAAATGAGAGAAAAAATACGTAGAAATAGAAACAAACAAAAAGAGAAGTTTAAGTTTTTTGATGAATAAAAAATGCGTTTTGTGTATTTTTTAAAATTCTTATTAAAAAAAATGAATAGTTTATTTACACATTTTTCTAATCCAATCATATTTGGAATCACTATAGCTATATGTATGGCAATTCTCGTTTATTTAAATAAAAAAATAACTAAAGAAGAAATTAAAAAATCAAGTATTTATAAGATTGTTTTTTCATCAGGATTATTATCAGGTGGTTTAATGTATTTAGCCAATGGAAATAAAATGAGTAAAATAAAATTAGGAGGAAATGCTTTACATAAAGAGATAAGTACAGATAATCCGGATGATTGGGATTAATTTTTTTCTAATAATAACCAATGAATTTAAAAATAAAAAAATTTAATATGACACAAATTCGCGATGATGAAATTGTAGTATTAATAGGAAAAAGAAGAACAGGAAAATCATTTTTAGTTAAAGATTTATTGTATCATCATTCAGACATACCAGTAGGTTGTGTTATTTCACCAACAGAAATGGCAAATGGTTTTTTTGGTGAAATTGTACCAAAAATATTTATACATGATGAATATGAACCCTCAATAGTGTCAAATTATATGAAAAGACAAGCGAAATTTGTAAAAAATATTAAAAATAAAAATCCAGAATACATTGATAAAGACCCGAGAGCATTTTTAATTTTTGATGATTGTTTATATGATAATAGTTGGGTAAAAGATAAAAATATTCGTTCTATTTTTATGAATGGAAGACATTATAAAACAATGTTTTTATTAACAATGCAGTATTCTTTGGGTATTACACCTAATTTAAGAACAAATATTGATTATGTATTTATTTTAAGAGAACCTGATTATAATAACAGAAAAAAATTATATGAACATTATTGTGGTATGTTTCCTTCATTTGATATTTTTTGTCAAGTAATGGATGAATGTACTGAAAACTTTGAATGTTTAGTTATTAGTAAAAATTGTAAAAGTAATAAATTAGAAGATCAGGTCTTTTGGTATAAAGCAGAAAATAGACCTAAATTTAAAATGGGTGCTGATATATTCTGGAAAACAAGTGAAGAATATTGTTTTGACGACGATGATGATGATTTTAAGTCATCTATATCACAAGTAAAGAAATCAAGAGGACCAAAAATTATGGTGAAAAAATATTAAATAAACGTTCTTTTTTAGTTTCAGTATTAAAATATTCAAAATCTTTAGCTATTTTATTAACTAAATATGAATTTGTTTGTTTATTCATTTTTATATTTTTAAATAAAATTTCATAGTAAATTAGATTATATGGGAAAAATTCTGTTTTCATACTTTGATAAATATATCCATAAAAATTAGGTGGAAATACTAAATAATATTTTATTTCATTTCCTTTTTTTAATTCAAATGATGGTTTTAAAAATTTATTATCCTCTAAATAACTATAAATATCTTCATTTAATTCTTCTGAATAATGTTTTTCTATTATCTTCATTATATCATTTGTTGAATTTTCTTTTGTTAATTCATTACACATATCTACAAATTTTTGATAAAACTTTTTATCTGTAAATAATCTATTATTAAATGCAAATTCCCAACTTCTTTTATTTATATTAGGTAAAGTATTTGGAATATTAATACTTTCTTGTTTTAACATCATATAAACAATATCGCCTTTTTTATTTTTTTGATATAATTTTTCTAGTATTGTTTCTAAGTATCTATGAGAATGATATAATTCCGGTTTTTTAATTTTTATACCTAGTACATTTTCTATTTTTTTATTAAAATTTGCACTTATTCTTGCCTTCCAACCTTGCTTCATTACTCTTTTTAACATATCCTTCCAATCTTTATCATCATATGGATTTATTATACATTTGTGGTGTGTTGAATTTTCTGCCAAAAAAACAATAAAACGTAATAAATATATTAATAGTATTGAATTAAAATTGTCAAAAATACGGAATTCTAGACCATTTGGAATATTCATTGGAGCTCCGCTTTCTCTATGCCACGGTCTAGTAGGATCTGTCGCTCCAAAAGTACGTATATTTGACGAAAGCATAGAAACAGATTGTTTTTCATTTGGATGAGGAACTTCATCGCATTTCTTTAATTTACTTAAATCTTTATAATCACTATCTTTTATTTCTTTACGCCAATATGTCGGATGAACTGCATAACGACCAACCCCGGTTTCAAACTGTTTTACTTCACTACCTCCAAAATTACCCCATCCTGTCATTAATACTCTGAAAGAACCATGAGTTCTTTTTTTAGGTTCATCGATAATATCGGTATCAACAGAGAAAAAAGAAGCACATAATAGAGGTTCAATCCATTGAAACATAAGAGCAAAATTTTTATGACGTTCTAAAAAGTCTTTTTCATCTTTTTTTGTATTATTTTCTTTATTTATGAATGGCAATGTTAGAGTAAAATGATAGGAACCGGTATAATCTTTATATAATTTAGGAGATATTTTGGTTCCTTTTTGATAACTTTCTAATACCTTAAAGTTATTACCCATACCAAAAGGATAAATACAAAAATCGCCTAATTTTTTTCTACTGTTTTTCATCATCGTTAAGAATTTTGCTTCACGTTCTAATAATTCATAAAAATATTCATCTACATATCTTTTACCATAAATTACAT
>Ga0180433_10003033_pt1 | contig 25149 bp, 20 predicted proteins | sample SS_ome_8_FD_132980 | JGI IMG/M metagenome (GOLD analysis project Ga0180433, IMG submission 132980) | Hypersaline lake sediment archaeal communities from the Salton Sea, California, USA - SS_1_D_1 metaG | ecosystem: Environmental > Aquatic > Non-marine Saline and Alkaline > Hypersaline >... | reverse complement strand
TTGTTTACTAGATTATGGTGTAAGATTTACAGAGGAAGATCGATTACCTATCGATACGGATCTTGGTGATCTACAAGCTATTGCTTTAAGTCATTGTCATATTGATCATTCTGGAGCATTACCCTATATTTATACTAAATATGAAGTACCTCTTCTAACAAATGCTCTAACCCACCAAGTTTCGGAAATATTGTTGCGGGATCTTATCAAAATCTCACGACATTCGTATCCTTTTGGATATAGAGAATTAGACATATTAAGGAGAAACATACTTTTTTTAGATAATAAAAATCGTCATAAAATTGATGAAAATTTCTTCGTAACTTTTTACAATGCGGGACACATTCCCGGAAGTGTATCAATATTAGTAGAAGTAGATAATAAAAGAATTTTTTACACAGGAGATATAAATACTCAAACGACTAATTTAATCAACGGAGCAGATGCTAAAGAAATTCCAAGAATAGACTGCTTAATCACCGAATCAACTTATGCACTAAAGGATCATCCTAATAGAGAAGAGTTGGAAAAAAATTTTATAGAAAATGTTGTCAATATCACCGAAGATGATGGCAATGTACTGGTGCCCGCATTTGGGGTGGCACGTTCCCAGGAGATCCTTTTAATGTTGAAAAAGTATAATTTTAAAGGAAAGATTTATTTAGATGGTTTAACTAAGAAGATTTCTGCGACATACTTCGATCATCCTAATAAATTAAAGGATTATCAGTTTTATAAAAGGGCTTTTAGCGATTCGAAATTTGTAACCTTTAAAAATAGGAAGAAAATTAGGAACAATTCAAATTATGTAATGATTACACCTTCAGGAATGCTTAAGGGAGGTGCTGCTTTGCACTATATTAAGGATATGCTAGATGATAAGCATTCTGCTATATATATGGTTGGGTATCAAGCAGAAAATACTCCAGGGAATATTCTGTTGGAAACTGGTCTATTTGAATACCACGATGACAGAAAAACGCAAAATCAATCCCATGATATGCAAATAAAAGCAAAATGTGATGTTGATTATTTTGATTTTTCAAGTCATGCGGATTCATCTCAATTACTTGCATATGTTGAAGCTCTGCAGTTTAAGAATAATCATCGTGCAGTTTTCTGTATTCATGGAGATGAGAAAGCTACAACAACATTTGCGAAAAAGTTAGCACAGAGTAATTTTAATGCAGTAGCTCCTGAAGCAGGAGAGACTTATATTTTATAATTATTTATAAAAATAATTATTCATCCTTTTGTAGTTGATTTTTAACTACTTGATTACAATTCTCTAGAAATATATCGATCTTGTCAAAAGGAATCTTAGTTCCTGCTGCCGGAGGGTGTCCTCCTCCCAATTCTTCAAGATCAGACAGTTTTAAGGCATCTCGAATCACTTCTGAAAGGTTCACTCCTTTATCAACTATACTTTGGTGTGCTCTCCCTGAAACTTTATAAACTTTTTCTTGCTCACGTTTAGCATATCCAAATAATGGCTTATTCTTATCAATCCCACTTGCTTCATCATATATCAACATTGAGGCGATAGTACCCACAATAATTTCCTTAATGGTATCCTCTCCATCAAAATATTGAATATATTCTTTCTCTTTAATAATATCGTTCTCAGATAACCATCTTAATGATTTCATAATAGATTTTTTATATTCAATCAAATTATCCTTAGCTTTCTGATATGCTATTCGTCTATCTCCCATAGCGATGGCAATTCCAAGCGAGCCATTATTCGTACGTCCGCAAGAATTCAATAAATTAGAAAATTCACTTATATCATGTAATTCAGAACCAACTATTTCATTAGTCAAAATATAGCGATTGATGATGAGATTGTTATAAATTTCACTAGGTTCAATATCTAGCTTAAGAGTCGCATACTCTATTAATGCTGAAGTTAATTTTCTCTTCTCTTCTTGTGTTAAATCGTTTAAAGTTTTTATTCGACCATCGGATTTTTCCATAATAATACCTAATCTTAAAAGGAATTTTAACATTTTATTTGGATTTCCCGATAATCCTGCTAATTTAATATTTGAAGAGTATGCAATTGATTCATTTAGCGGTTTGATTGATGAAAAATTTAAATCATTCATAATTTCTACTTGTTCCAGTTCTTGAGCTTGCTTTAAAATGAGTGCATTTAACCCATTAAACGAGCCGTTATCACCTTTATTTTGAATATCACCGATAGCTCCAATAAGGGCTATTGATGCAAGATTTTTGTTTTTTTTATTTAACGCATTAGCAAAATAATAACATATCCCCGCCCCTGAAATTTCAGTACTCCCATTAATACCATAAAAATAAGGATTTATATGCCAAGGTGTCGTTTCTTCATAGATCTCTTTAATTTTTTCATCTGATTTATCCGTCACTTTTTGGGGAAGATGATGATCAAGGATAATATAGGGGTTAGATGTCCCATTCAGTTTCAAATATTTTGCCAACTCAAAATATTGTCCACTCCCAAAATCTGAAAAAACAAGAAGATTATGAAATTTCTCTACTTTTTTTATAATTTTTTTGATTTCACTTAATTCCAGTTGTTTGAGAACTGTAATCTGAAAGGGAATCTTTTCTTTATAAAGAGCTTTTCCTAAGATTGCACCGGAACTTAAACCATCGGCATCTAAATGGGTATAAATAGATACTGGAGAATTAGTGTTTTTGTAATTTTGAAAAAAGTAGTCTTTTGTTTTCTCTAAATCAGCAATTAGAAGGTTAGCCTTTTTTTTTAAATCAATCATTGTTGTAAAACTTTAATATAAACTAAGTTTAATATATTAAAATAAGAATTTAAAAATAAATACTCAATCAAATTTTAAGAATAAAGTGAATAAAATGCATCATGTAAAAATTAATGATCTTTCCTTGGAACTAGTAGAGAAGATTATTAGTAACAAGGAACAGTATAAAGCAGAAATTCATAAATTGAGCAATGATTCCACAGTATTAAACATGACGAATGCATCTTGGGAAGGAGGCAAATTGGTCGGAGAAATATGTATGGGAGGCTTAGGCACTGTTAATTTCTCATGGTATAATTTGGATGGTCATTATATCCCAAGCGTAAATGTCTATACTTCAGAACCAATTGTTGTTTGTATGGCTTCCCAATTAGCTGGTTGGAATGTGAAACTTAAAAAAGAAGTTGAGAAAGACGGAGAGATGAAAAAGAAGGTGGTTTTTCAATCTTTAGGGTCAGGTCCAGCTAGGGCAAAAAGTAAAACTGAGAAACTATTTGAAGAAATCGAATATACAGACGATTCTAATTGCGCAGTTATAGTTTTTGAAACATCTAAAATGCCTAATGAGGAAGTGATGGATTTAATTGCCAAAAAATGTGGAGTGGAAACTAAGGATACCTATGCTCTATATGCTCCCACCGCTTGCTTAACAGGGTCTATTCAAGTGGCGGCTAGAATAGTTGAAACAGGGATCCATAAGCTCCATGAGATTCATTTCCCATTGGATGTGTTGAAAGACGGATTTGGAACTACTACTGTTGCTCCCATTGCGAAAGATGATCTTGGCGCGATGGGTCGAACAAACGATTCAATAAGTGCTGCTGGTATGACTTACTATACTATTGAAGCGGAAAAAGAAAAAGAAAGTGAGTTATTTGATCTTCTTAAAAAAGCTCCAGCTAACACTTCTCCAAGTTATGGCGAACCATTTTTAGAAACCTTCAAGAAAGCAAATTATGATTTCTATGCAATCGATCCTGGCTTATTCGCTCCTGCTCAATATACTGTTACGAATATTAAAACCGGAAAATCTTTAACGGTTGGAGAAATCAATCATAACTTATTAAAACAATCCTACAAAATTATTTAGAAAAGAGTAACAAACCTTTTTTTTATTTCATAAATTAGTTAATTCTTCTTGATATTTGATCACTTCATCAACCGAAATGTCTCTATCAAAAGCAATTTCCTTCTGAATTCCCAGATAAGCACATGCGATATTAGCGGCCGCCGCTATTTCCGCTTTCTTCAAAGTAAGAGAATACTCATCAATAACACGTGAATTATTTCCACGAGAATCCATTGAATTTAAATAAACATCATCTTGATACCTATTATTATCAAGCTTTTTTTCTTGAATTTGTTGAGCTCTTTCGGATTTCATTTTAAATAATAAGGAACCCATTTTGTCTACCACTTTAAATGGCAACTCATTTTTAGCCATTAAACGGATAATATTGTTGATGTCAAAGTAATTTAAATTGTTATACTTAGCCCGAATAAAACTTTTAAGATTATCAGAATCTTTTTCACATTCGATTTCAGTCCAATCATGTATGGCTAATCTCCTCCGAAAAAAGATTAATTCCCAATCAATACCCAACTCCTTTAAAAAATCGAGGAGTTTATCATCATTCGGTTCCCTTGATTCAATCATTATGAAAAGTTGAAGTCCATAATATTTATGCTCTTGTTGTAGAAAATATGAACGTTGCTGCATAGAAGCAAGGATTTTTATCTTAAAGGAATAAACATTATCACTTACATTTTTCTTTCCACAACTTAGATAAATAACGTTACCCTCTTCGCTAATATACTCACTATCTAAAAATCCAAGGATACTTTCATTATTTTCTTTAACAAATTCCCTTAGTCCTGTTAAAGTGGGATTTACATCAAATTTTTCCAAATCTTTCTCCTGGATTGTAACGTAATCGTTGATACTTCCCCCAACTGCTAGTTTGATGGAGTGTAATTTTAAATCTTTTTCTTCTCCAAATACGTTCTTAAAGGAATCAATAAGGGGAAAAATCTCTTGTTCGAGTATTTTTATTTCTGCCATTGAAGTTTCGTAAGGCTCGGGTTCATTCATTAATTTATTAAGAACAGGAGCTTCAGAGGCATCTACTTCAATTTCATAATCTTTAGCTAAATTCTTTTTGATTATGCATATTGCTCTTTTTTTCTCGTTATACATAGAGAGGGAAGTCGCATTATCAATAATTGCCCTAAATTTTTCTTTCTGGGCATTTTCAGATGCTACTGATGATAGTTTCCTTTTTCTCATGTGATATGCCTCGAACAGTTTAAAAAAACTAAGATCTTATGATTAAGTAACGAAATTATCTTCTTATATTTTTATCTATATTAAATTATTAGTCAAGGTATCTTTAAAAGTACCTAATAATGATTTTCATTCTTTATTAAAAAAACGTTCTATTAATTTATAAATAGATGGAGCGCGAAAAAAATTAGTAAATTTTATTATAATTCATCTTCGAGAAAATAATTCTTACCTTTCTTATGATACACTATAGTGGAACCAAAATTATTTCTTACAGTATATTTATCGCCCTCAACTTCTAGAATCTCTATTGAGTAAGATAGCCGTCTATTTTTTATTATTTCATCAACTATTTTTTTTTCTTCAGTAGCATCCATATTAATCCCAAATCTAGGATTCAAAAAAAAATTTGCGTTTTATAATCCCTCTTAAATCTGTCAAATTATTCACTAGTTTTCCCCGTAATATATTTTATATCCAAGCGAAGTATTGATGTATTTTGATAGCTATTTTCATTTTCTAAGAATCGTTTTTTAATCTTATCTGGGTCCTCTTCTAACTGATCAATCATTATTTCAAAACCGTGTTTTTTTTCTTTAATATCATGAATCAGGTTCATCTCTCCCCAAAAAACTACTGACCGATATGCATGCGAACATTGGTTAATATTATAACCTTTATCCTCTATAATAGTACCACACACAAGTGGATTACTCTCGATAAATTCAAACTTTAAACCTTCTTTGGCACTATGAAAATAGAGTGAATTCTTTAAAATATCATAGCCATAACTTAGAGTCACTATATACGGTTCATTATCACGGCACATAGAGATACTTGCATATTTCCCATTATTAAGAATATTATTAATAATTTCTACATCTTTAATTTGTCTTTCAAGTTTCTGCATATGGTATTTCGACATTTTAATCATGAACATTCGATTAATTTTCTCTGAAATATAACATTATTAAAGATTTTCTGGTGCTTTATATTCTCCAAATTCTTCTCTAAGAACATTACAAATTTCTTCAATCGAGGCATAAGATTTTACAGCCTCAATCATCATGGGCATAATGTTTTCTGAAGAGTTAGCAACAATTCTTAGCTTTTCTAGCGTGTCTTTCACTAATTTACCATCACGTTGGTTTCTAAATTCGGACAATTTTTGAATTATTTGCATCTCTTCATCTTTATCATGCTTAAACGTTTCAATTTTATATTCCTTTTCTGTGCAAAAAAGGTTTACACCCACAACTTTTCGTTTACCCGCATCAATTTCCTTTTGATCATGGTAGGCATTATTTAAAATCTCACGCTGAATAAATCCTTGTTCTATAGCTTTAGGCATACCGCCCATTTTGTCAATCTTCTCAATATATTCCATTGCTTTTTGTTCTAATTGTGAGGTAAGATATTCAACATAATATGATCCACCTAATGGATCTACTACATCGGTTACTCCACTCTCATGAGCTAAAACTTGTTGAGTTCTCAATGAAATTCGCACCGAATCTTCCGTAGGTATCGATAAAGCCTCATCAGCACCACATGTATGAAGAGATTGGGTACCTCCAAGAACTGCTGCTAACGCTTGAAGGGTGACACGAATTATATTTACATTAGGTTGTTGCGCTGTCAAAGTTACTCCTGCTGTTTGAGTATGGAATCTTAATCTTAAGGAGTTTTCATCTTTCGCACGAAATCGTTCCTTCATAATTTTTGCCCATAATTTTCGAGCTGCTCTTAACTTAGCAATTTCTTCAAAGAAATAATTATGCGTTGTAAAAAAGAAGGATAATCTCGGTGCAAATTCATCAATATCAATCCCCCGTTTGATTACTTCTTCCACATATGATATGCCATCCGCTAATGTAAAAGCTATTTCTTGAATAGCGTTGCAACCTGCTTCTCGCATATGATATCCACTTATCGAAATTGTATTTATCTTGGGAAGATATTGAGAACAAAATTCGATGACATCAGCCACTAGTCTCAAAGATGGCTTAGGAGGAAAGATGTAAGTCCCTCTTGCAACATATTCTTTAAGAATATCATTTTGAACTGTTCCTTGTAGTTGTTCAGGCTTTAATCCTTGTTTTTCTCCAACCGTGATATACATAGCTAATAGAATTGAGGCGGGAGCATTGATAGTCATACTCGTAGAGACTTTATCCAACGGAATCCCCTCAAATATTTTTTCAAAATCATATAGAGAGTTAACGGTGACCCCTACTCTTCCCACTTCTCCTAAACAAATCTGATTATCTGAGTTAAATCCCATTTGGGTCGGCAGATCAAAAGCAATTGAAAGACCTTTTTGTCCTTGTGATATTAAATATTTAAATCTCTCATTGGTTTTTTCAGCATCAGCAAAACCCGCATATTGTCTCATTGTCCATACCCTTCCCCGATACATATTTGGATAGACTCCCCGTGTGAAGGGAGGTTTACCGGGAAATCCAAGGTCTTCCAGATAATGAATATTTTCAATATCGAGAGGATTATATATATGGTTTAATGGAATGCCTGAAGCTGTTTCAAATGATTCTTTACTTTCACCTTTTTCGACATATCGAGACAATACCTCCTTTTCCCATTTTTCTTTATCTAACTTAATTTTTTCTAATTCTTTTTTTGAATACATTTTAATTCACTCTGAAAATATTAGTTTTCGCTCTTTATAGTTACAAAACGATAAGTATTAATTTGCTTTCCATCCATTTGAATTGTCCTGGAGATTGTTCTTAAATTCATTCCAATCTCAAGATCTTCTTTAGAACTAATTTGGCCTAGAGCTCGCACACCATTCTCAAATTCTACGACCCCTAAAGAATATGGTTTTTCTTCTAAAAATTCTTTTGGTACTGCGGTTAGAATTGTAAATGTAAGTAATTTACATTGACCCGAAGCCTCTATCAATTCAAAGTCGTCACTTCTACAATTAAGACATCTCAAATGCGATTCATGTTGCATGAATCCACAATTAAGACATTTAATTGCCTTTATTTTTTCCTCGAAAGTCATTAACTTCACGTTATTTGGTTCTTAGTGAAATATTAGAGTTCCAATATTATTAATATTTTAGAAAAAATAAAAAATCAATTTATTCTCTCAACAACCAACTTTTAGTATTTAAAAACCTCTCTGTAACCAAATCATTGAGATATGGAGCTTCATATAGTTTAATAGTTATATAACTATCTAAGAAAGCGTTGAATTTTTGCCATACAAGCGCTATATTTTTTATATTAATATTAGAAATTAATTTTTATAGTTATTTTTTGACTTTAATGTAATATTAAATTTGGTGTTTTCTCTAAATTTTTAGGACGAGTTAAAATTCTATAAAAAATATTGAAAATAATGGTTGATTTAATCCCCGGTTTATATGGAGCGAATATGATTACATTCTTTCTACTAAGATTGATAAAATATTGTTCCCAAACCCTCCAAAGTTGCATGTTATTCCGGTTTTCGGATCATCAACTTGTCTTTTTCCAGCCTCTCCTCTTAACTGCCAAAATAATTCAACCACTTGGGCAACTCCGGTAGCTCCTAGAGGATGTCCTCGCGCTTTTAAACCACCCGACGGATTGATTGGAATCTGACCATCTATTTGGGTTAATCCCTGGTGAGCCGCTTTTGCACCCTCACCTTTCTTAAAAAAACCCATATCTTCGCATTGCACTGCTTCCAATATTTCAAAGGCATCATGTAACTCGCAAACATCAATATCTTCTGGTTTCTTTTTTGCCATTTTATATGCTTGAGATGAGGCAATTTTTAAAGCTTTGAGTTCAGTTATCTCTTCTCGTTCATAAATTATATGTGTGTCCGTTGCTTGACCAATACCCGAAATAATGATAGGATTATCACAGTAATTCTTTGCAGTTTCCGCATTACATAATACAATGGCAGCAGCTCCATCTGAAATAGGGCAAATATGAAATAGCCTTAAAGGATCCGCGATGATGGGATTCACATAATCATCATTAAGAAATTCATATATATTAGTCCAATTCCCCTTCCCTTTTTTGATGGCGCTTTCCATAAAATCTTCAATACTTCGCTGAAAATGCGCATTTGGATTTAAGGCTCCATTTTTATGATTCTTAATCGCAATATCCGAAATCCATTCGAGTTTTGCATCATATTTCTCTAAATAAGATCTAGTAAGCATTCCACCGAATGATGGTAAGGAAACGCCGTGGATTCGTTCCGCTTCAGGGTGAGTGATAGTTGCAACTTTTGATGTTATATATCCTGGAGTTTTGATATGGGTCATTTTTTCTCCTCCTACAACTAATACTAACTCATTCATTCCAGACGCGACTGCTTGAAATCCTGCCTTTATAGCTGAACCTCCGCTAGCTGGTCCATTTTCAATCCGATCTGAAGCCGCGGGTAATAAATTTATCTTATCTACTAAAGCACTTGAAATTCCCGAAACATTATTAAATTCTCCAGGGCACATAGCTCCAACATACACCGAATCGAACTCACTTTGAGTAGTATTCGACTCATCCAGAGCCTCTAAAGACGCATCAGACAATAAGTCAAGCAAACTCTTCTCTTCTAAAACTCCAAACTTAGTGTGTCCTACACCGATTATTGCTACTTTTCGCATAGCGACCAATTAATCTTAATTTAATATGTTTGAAATAATTATTGATTCTTCGGTTGATAATGATATTGAAAATCTGCAATTAAATTTTTAAATAAAGGTGTTTCTTTAGCTGATTCTGTCCAAACAAATACAGAAGAGAAGCAAAAACTTGCCCTGAGCAGTTTTCAATATCTCTTGTTAAGAAAATAAGAAGAAAAAATTAATTATTTAGAGAATAAGTTTCTTCTTAATTTTAATTTGATTTTCAGTATCCAAATTTTATTAAATAGCCCAAAAATCAAATAATTCTGCAAAAAAAGAAAATGCGAAAACTACTACGATTAACACTAATATAATCAGATCAAGATGAAGTCTCAGTTTTTTAACCTCTAATTTAATATAATATACTTATTTATATGGAATTTTTAAATTTTTTGCATAATCAATTTAACATTTCGTAAATAAATCCATTATTTTAGAGAATGGAATTCCCATTGATATAGAGAAATCATGTTCTCTCCACTAATATTGATAAAATATTATGTTACCAACTTGATTATACTCCTACCAGAGAAGAATATGATGATCCCCACTCAGCACCGTATAGTTCTTAAATTTCATATGTTATTTAATAAAAAATTCGCTATCATTAAAGTATAAGTCAACAATTTTATATCTGAATATAGTATCTTTTTGTAAAACTCAAATAATACCTAATAAGTCTTATGATTTCACACTTTTATTAAAAAACGCGCGAAATTTTAATAAAAGAATACGTTTTTTAACTAGATACTCATTTATATAATTATATACAGACAATATGTTACCTACTCTTATTCTTCGGGAATTAGTATGGCTAAGCAAACATTAAATATTGGCTTCTTTAGTAGTATGTACAGCCAAATAAATGGGACTGCTCATGCGGTAAGATTTTTATCGGAAGCAATTGCAAAGCTTGGTCATAATGTACATGTTTTCGCTCCTCGTATATTGGATGGATATGAAAAACCTTCAACTCTCCATTTTCATGACGTGGGGGGAGCAATTATTGGTGATAAAACTGGATTCGTATTAAGTGTTCCAATCCAAAAAATTTTTTTCTGTCCTCATGATTATTTGGATATTTCTCATATTCATACCCATGCAACATTAGGCTCAATGGCTATTAATTGGTCAAAATATTTAGGCATTCCGATGATTGGCACCCATAATAGTCCGATGCATTATTATACAGCTCAATATGTTCCCGTTATAGGAAAGCTTTTATCTAAATCGGATATCATTTGGCGATATGAACGACATATCCTTGACAAGTATGATTTTATTCATGTTGCGACTGAATCAAAAAAGGATTTATTATTAGATTATCGATTCAAAGAGCCTATAGTTTGTATGACAAACGGAATTCATGATCTTTACTATGAGGATGTAAGAGAAAACGGAATACGTGAAAAATACGGTTTAGAAGATAAAAAAGTTCTTTTATATGCATCCCGTCTTTCTCCTGAAAAACATCCGATCACTGTTATTAAGACCTTTAAAAAAATTCAAAAAGAAGTTCCAGATGCTCATCTGATGTTGGTGGGAAGTGATGGACCTTCAACTGATGCTGTTAAACGCTTAGTGAAGAAAAAGGCATATAAAAATTTCATCACTTATGCCGGTAGAGTACCTTTTCCTGATCTCTTAAAACTGTACAATACTGCGGATTTATCGTGTTTATGGTCATGGATTGAAGCTGAAGGGTTGGTGTTAATTGAAGCTATGGCTCAAGGAACCCCCTCAATAGGTGCAAATGCATGTGGAATAAGAAATATTATAAGACATGGTAAAACCGGATATTTAGCTAATGATATGAATCAATTTAAGGAATATGTAATAAAACTAATGAAAGACGATGATCTTCGAGAGAATTTTGGTAAAAACGCCAAAGAACTTGCTCAGCATTATAAAGTAAGTGAAATTGCGAAAACATGGATAAAACTTTACAAATTTACTATTGATCAATTATATCCTTTAAGATATAATCGCGAAGATAGAAAGGATCGAGTCGAATTAGTGAAAGAATTTGTTCATACTCTTCCCAATGTCTCTTTTTAAGGATAAAATGAATCAAATATCCTAAAAATTATAGTTCTCTCTAATTTCTTCTAGCTTTTCATGGCAAGAATTACAAGGAAATGTAGATTTATCGTCAACTTTGCCAAGATCTCTTGAATAATTCATAACACAATCAGGATTTATACAATGATCATTTCCTAAAATTAAATGGCCAATCTCATGGATACTTTCTTTAACTATTCTCTTCTCGAGGATAAAATGCTTTTTAGGTAAATTTGTCTTCAAATCTTGCAAATTATAAGTGGATACCACTGCTAACTTTTGATTAATATGAGCCTCGCCATACAGAAATATTAAATTCTTTTTTGTGCTAGAATAAAGAGGTAAATGAGTTATACCTAATTTTAAGGGCAATAAGTAGCGAAGGTTTTGAACTTTTTTTAGAGACTTATAAAATAAATCAGTTGGATAAATTAAAACGGTTTCTTGTAACTGTATAATCTGTTCTTTGGGTTCTTTTCTTCCAAAAAGCAGTAGATCGCTCAAATCCATAGACCAATTGCTTACAAATATGTCATAAAAGAACGAATCGAATGCTAAATTTATATTTTCTATAAGATTTTCAATTAAGGATTCTGAAAAATTCAAGAACAGATTTATTCCTAAATTACATGGATACAGCAAATCTCTATACTCTCTTTTTCGTGATGCCCATTTTTAGTTTATTGTAAGCAGTTTATTAATTCTCTTACTATAACCTATTACTATTGTATATTTAAGTTTATGATTATTTAATAGAATTAATTACATAAGTTAATGTAAATCAACATATTAAATATAATTGATATATAAATGAATTCAGAAGATATCAGTATGAAACCCCAAAATAAAGATCAATCGAGAGATCAAAATAATGAGACGCAAGAAGTCATAAAAAAGGATAGCGTCCCCCACTTCTTACCCACCTTTCGCGTTCTATCTAATCTTTATCCATTACCCATAATCGCTGTAGTCATAATCTCAGGTTTCTTGGCATACTTAACTTTTACTATCGCAGGGGTTCAAATAGATGGAGGATATTTTCCTGAAGGAGAGTATGGTATTTTTGGGGCTATTTTAAATGGGATAATCTTCACGGTATTAGCAGCGATCTCGGGGTTTATACTAATTTTTATCATTAAGAGGAAAGGACTGAATATCTTGAAGTATGTTTTCGGTTTTAGTATTGGTTTTTTAGGATTCTTTTTAACATTGTTTTTCAGTTCTATTATTGTTTATGTTATTTTCATACAATTTCCTGAGACTGAATTTGTTGTAAGTTTGTATTATATTCTTGAAGATATAGTGCTCCCAATTGCATCAGGTTTTTTTACCATTTTATTACTTTACCTATATTTCACCTCAAAATCAATTAGGAGTAAAAATTTCATAGTTTTATATGTAGGGTTATTAATTGGTGCATCTCTGGGAGTATTAATGCCTTTATGGACAACATTGGCAATTCTTATTGGAATATCATGTTGGGATCTTTTTGCGGTACTCTACAAGAAAGGTCCAATTAAAGAAATGATTGATATTGCTTCATCTGAAAAATCATACGATGGTGCTGAGGATGGAATCGTTCAAGATAAGATCGAGAAAGGTGAGGCAGTTTACGATACCTCAAGATTAGAGATTGGTATAGGAGATTTAGCATTTTATAGCATGCTTACCTCTAGCGCGTTAGTACAAACGAATAACCTCTTTATTATGATATTTACCGCAATCGCAATAATTATTGGAACGGGAATAACCATTTCTGGCCTGAAGCGCAATAAAGTATTACCAGGACTTCCAATTTCAATATTTTTAGGAATAGCAACAATGCTTATATCATGGGCTATATTTTTAATAATTTAAATTTATCAAAACTAATTAAATATCAATCCTTAAAAGGTGATTATAAGAATGGTTGAAATTAATTGGATTAAAAATTACACAGTAATAGGAGCGGGAACTATGGGGCGTGAAATTGCTCAAGTCGCACTTATGGCTGATTTTCAAAAAGTTATCTTATTTAGTAGGACGCAACAGACTCTTGATAAAGCTTTGGGTTTTATAAAAAAAGGTTTAGAAAAGATGGAATCAAAAGGGATGGTGGATAAAAATGCTACAAGCAAATTATTAGAAAAACTCATCTTAGTACGAGATATAGAAAAAGCTGTTAAGAATGCGGATATTGTAATTGAATCGGTACCTGAAAATATGGATCTAAAGCGTGAGATATTTAGTAAGCTGGGAAAGTATGCTCCTAAACGCTCTATTTTAGCCACAAATACTTCTACCATGAGTATTTCAAAAATAGCAGAAGCTTCTAATCGTCCCCAACAAGTTGTTGGGATGCATTTTTTCACGCCCATACCAGTTCTTCGGTTAATCGAAGTAATCAAAGGAAAAAAGACTTCAAATGAAACCTTCGAGACTACGATCAAGGTAGGTGAAAAATTACCTGCGTTGAAAGGAAAAAGATATATAGCGAAAATAGAAAAAGAGAGTCCAGGATTTATTGTAAATCGACTTACGATTACTTCAAGCCTATTAATGAATTGGTTATTAGATGAAGCAACAGAGAGAGGAATTTCTTATGAAAAGATAGACCACGATTTTGTCGATCCACCAAATTTAGGACCTTTTGCAAAATGGGATTATTTTGGACTTGATGTAGTCCGTGATACTATGGCTTATTTTGCAGAAACAATTTCACCTGAATTTAAACCAGGTAAAACACTTACAAAACTTTTTAAAGAAGGGAATTTAGGAAGAAAAACTGGAAAAGGAATTTACGAATGGCATGAAGGAAAACCAATTACTAAGCATGAAGGTAAAGCAGGTTTAGGAAGTAATGAATTATATTATGCAATTCAATTAAATGAGGGGTGTAGGCTTTTAGAGGAAGGTGTAGTTTCTAGTTATAAAACTATTGACGATACAATGTTAGCGGGGATGGATCTTCCAGGACCTTTTGGACCGGGGAAAAGAAATTATAAAAAATGGAGCCAATTATTAGAAGAGTTGAGTGCTCAATCGGGCATTAAGTATTTACAACCATGCAAACTAATGAAATCTGGCGAATTTGTTAAGATGAGGTAAATCCAAAAAATAAATTACACTTGATTTATCTTCATTGTAAACATTCATAAATTAATTTATATTCTTTTTAAATAATAGAAGAGACTTAATAAATTAAAAAAGGTGAGTATATACAATGGATCACGAAGTTAAAACTCCAAAATCAGGATTGGATACAATTATTGAGTTTTATAATCAAGATTTAGAGATAAACCACCCCATTGCTATTTCAGAGTTAGTGGATAGGACCGGATTCTCATGGAGTTTTATTAAAAAAACGCTCAAGAATATGGTGGATGAATATGAAGGTTTCCATTTCGAAAAATCAGGAGGTACGTGGATAACATGGAAAGATAGAGAACACATTATCAAGAAAACTGATGATACTTGCTCGCGATTTCTCAAAGATGAAGAAGAGTCATAGATAATTTTTAGATTGTCAATTTGAAAAATTTAATGACGCTTAAAATCTTTAAATGAGTCAGCAATGCTATTTTTTGCTAAATTTTACCTCAATCAAATAATATTAAAGTGACCTTGGTTTAATATTCATTAAAAAATAGCTTTTTCATTCTGCTTATGAAATTCAAGAATAATTTGTTAAATCTAACCATTTTAACTGTATTCTGCTTATCTTTAATTTTAAGCTTAGTATTCATTTCGAATAAGATATTACCATCAGAAACGATAAAGGAAGGTTCTGATGTGATTTCAAATCCAATTACCTCTGATTATGAAGATTTCAAAGAGGGGAATTTTACGGGACATGAATACTCATCTTTTAATCTCTCTTTATATTTAGATGAAATTTCCAGCTCAGTTTGGGGTAATTTAACTGTAGATTTTTACAATAACGATCCTGTCAACTTTACTCGTTTGCCATTCCACATATATCCTTCTGGGATGCAATATGATTCACGAGCGGGTTACATCAACATTGTAAATGTGACAACATTAATGGAACCTAAACAAGAACTCGACTTTGAAGTTTTTTCAAACAATCAGCTTATGTGGGTTAATTTAACCTCAGAATTACAACCTAATAATCGGACATCCTTTATCATTCAATTTAATACCACATTACCTGATGGTGGGATTGATCGTGCGAATGAGCATGGTTGGGATCATAATGAAACTCGAATTTTTAAGTTTTCAAATGCTTACCCTCAACCGTGTGTCTATGATGAATACGACGGTTGGAATACCGATCCCTATCTATCTACTGGTGACCCCTTCTATTTCGATATGGCTTATTATGATTTAATCATTAATGTCCCAGAAAACATGACAGTAGCAGCTACAGGTACACTTGTCGAAAATCATACTTTATCTGGCAGGACAATTCTTCATTATAACCCAGAATTTCCCGTACGCGAGGTAACTTTTTCAGCATCTCGTTATTTTATAGTAGAGTCTTCTCTCTATCCTGAGGCTAATGTTAATATCTCCACTTTCTTTCTTCCTAAATCATATTCATTGTGGCATAATTTTGCTTTAACCACCGCGATTAATGCCATCGATTTGTATCATACAACTTTCGGTGATTATTGCTACTCTACTTTTAATGTTGTCGAGGAATACACCCATTTCGGAGGGATGGAATATCCCTTACAAGTTTATGCAACTGAGGCGGCGGATTACTATTCGGGTCAATATAGCTCCGAGTGGTATCTTGAGACCATTATTGCTCACGAAACGGCTCATCAATGGTTTTATAATCTTTTAGGAGTAGACGAAGTGGATTGGGGATATTTAGATGAGGGAATAGTTTGTTGGGTCACTGATTGGTATAAAGATTTTTATCATCCGAATTGGCATATATTTGAACCCTATTGGGGACTTGATAGTTTACGATACTATTTCTTGGGTTCTGGTCTGCCCAGTAAAATTAATCAATCCGTTCCCGAATGTATAAGTAGTGGAACAGATTATTGGTATATCGGATATACAAAGACTAATACTATTTTCGAAAAATTACGCCTTACTATAGGGAATGATGAGTTTATCCAAGGGCTCAGTAGATTCTTTCAAGAATTTTATTTTGATATTGCCGATTTAACTGATTTACTCAATGTTTTTCAATCGAGTACGGGAGATTCCCTTGATTGGTTCTTCTATCCGTGGTTTAACAATCCTTACCTTCCTAACTACCAAATTTCAAATGCCATGTATGATGCCTCAACTAAACTACTTAATTTTACAGTTTACGACATAAATGAAAATTTGCATCAATATTCTTACTCACAGGTAATTCCAATCCAAATATTCAGTAAAGGTTCAGCTATAGAATTTGATGAAATTAAATGGATTAATGGAACAACCAAGATAAGCATCTATGTCGAAAATGTACCTGAAAAAATTCGATTAGACTATGGTACTCTAAATGAATTTGTTCTTTTTCAAGCCTCTTATTACTATATGGATTATTTAGAAGTAACTGAGATTTTAATTACTAATCAATTAATTCCTGGATACAACCTTTTGTTTCTTATTCTATCCTTGAGTCTCTTAGCTATATTAATTATCTATAAAAAGTCTCGCTTAGTGACGAGATATTAATTTTTTTTATTTATAGCTAATTTGTGTAGTGTGAAATTTCACACAAACTTTTTATTGATTCCACACTTTTTCACTTTAAATTTTATACTCAAAATTTAGTGTGATAATTACTATGAAAATCGAAAAATGCAGTCAAGATCTTGAAAATGAGGTAATTTTTGCAGGATTGTGTATACACTGTGGAAGCTGTAATGCATTCTGTCCGCATATGGACTTCAGCCAAGAAACAGGTGAAGCATTCGTAGTGGATGAATGTGCTGAGACTGTAGGTTTATGTTATAATGCTTGTCCTCGAACCTTCCTTCCCATAAGTGAGATTGAAGAGAAATTATTTGGTCAAACTCGCGTAGACTTAGGTGTGGGCGTTTATAAAGATATTGTTCAAGTTAAATCAAAAAATAAAGACAGTATCCTTTACAATTTAGTCTCCGCAGCGTTTGATTCTGGTGTAGTAAAACACTTTGTTTTAAGTGATCCTAAAAGCAAAAAACCACCTGTTGCGTTTCCAGTTGTAGTGGATAATGCAAAGGATGCGAAGAAATATATTCCTGAAAAAACAATGGATAATGCGGGACCTCTAATTACTGGGATTGGAAGGGCATATCTCGATAAAAAGAAGGATATTGGTATAATTGCCAATCCATGCCACCTACAAGGTCTTGCAAAAATCCTAGTGTCCGATTTTAACACAGGAGCGGAAAGGACATCCCTAAAGATCGCTTATGCTTGCTCTTCTGGAGGAATGACAGGCTGTTCCTACTGTACTGACTTTTCTGGCGAATTTTCAGATATTTCTTATAGTCCTTGGGGTGCACCAAAAGGTTCAGGAGAAGCATTCTTGATTATTAGGACCGATGTGGGTCAAAAAGTATTAGACGCGGCTGTGAAAGGAAAATTACTTGAAATCACCAATAAAGAACCAGATTTAAGCGAGATGAAGAAGTTTCTTAACAAAAAGAAAAAGAAAAATTTCCTTAATCTTCTGGGAAGAGATTTAGTTACCGCAAAGTATCTGAAACTTAACGTCGATGAGTTAAAAGATATTTTAGAATAAAAATATCTTTCTTATTCTTTTTTTCTAATTATTATTATTCTCCTAATGTCCTTATTATACCACAATAACTAGATTAAAATAGATTTTTTTTTTCTAAAATCGCTTGAGTGAGTTCTTGAAAGATTATTTCATTATTAAATCCCGATTTACTTGACGTTTCATAAAAATATGGAATATCATATTCTTTTTGAAACTCCTCAGCTTCTTTTTGAGAAACAGTACGTTTTATTGGTGCAAGATCGTATTTCTCTCCAATCAAAATAAAAGTGGGATTGCTGTTATCATGAACTATATTATACCATTCGGATAAATGTTCAAAACTAGAATAACGCGTGAGATCATAGCATAAAAGACATCCATGAGCACCTCGTGAATAATTTGGTAAGAAGAAGCGAAAGCGCTTCTCACCAGCAAAATCCCATATCTGTAATCTCACGTCTAGATCGCTCATATTTACGCTATAACTGGCAAGATCAGTCCCAATGGTTATTTTTTGAGCTATATATTTGCCTGTTATAAGGCGCTGAATCATAGTACTCTTCCCTACCCCTCCATCACCGACAACAACTATTTTGAATAAAAATTTCTTTCTTTGTGCCATGTCCTTTCCAATCTTATTCCGATGAATAATATTAATATAGGTTCAGTTTTAATAAATTTTTATTACTCGATAATTTTCTCAAACATTTTTTTTCCTTGTTATTCACGAGAATATTGTTAATGACAAATCAATTTCAATGACTACTGCATTATTCGCCTATAAAATAAAGGAATTGACGAATGGCATTCTAATCAAATAAATATCATTCTTTATATGAATTTCTTGTTAACATTCTTTAGGTTTTTAATAACTTGAGTTTGAATTTCTACGGGCAAACGACTAATTTTTGTATTGAAATCGATTTCAGAAAAAGAGTTTACTTCTTTGTAAATTACTTGTAGAAATATAACGGTCGTTAATGGAAAAGTAATTAATATTATGAATACACTAAAGGGTAGATATAATGCTTCTGACTCCTCTATACCGGTACCAGGAAGATTGCCAAAAAAACCTATGCTTATTCCCAAGAGATCAATTAGAATGAAAATGATGTTAAAGAGATTTAGGACAAGAAATAACACAATATTGAGGTAGCTAATAAGTTCTATTTTTCCCAATTTCAACTCCGAAATAACTACTCTCTTATATTCTGCACTCGTCTGCTTAAAGTCTCTAAGATCAATCTCACTAAGATCAATCACAATCCTGCAATAATCCCAGATCCCTAGAAAAATCCAAAAAAATCCAAATGAATAAATTAAAAAATAGGTAAGATTAAAGTAAAGACCAAAATCATTTACTAACTGAGGGTGATATATTGATTCTGCCCCTATCCAAAAGAGTAGAATCAGTTGGAGAAGTGCAACAAATACCAATCGATCAGCATTCTTGTTTTCCGCTCCTAATGGATTATAAAAAATTAGGTGTTTATTGTACAATATTTTCTTTTTATTAGTGCCGATAACCCGAAAGAAGAGTGCATAACTAAATGATATTATTGGAAATAGAAGGAGTAATAAATTATCCCATCCCTGTGCTAATATAAATAAGTAGAGGATGATAAAAAGGAATGAATCTCGCACTAATGCTTCATTTAATATTTCTCGTAAGAGTAATTCTGACTGATTGGTATTATTTTCACTCATTTTTTTATTTAAATTTCCTTAATAATTAAACTTTTATACTCTATGCTAATATAAATTTTAATTCATAGCTCAATACCACTTAACAATTATCATTGGTGGACAAAATTAATTACTTGGACTTTTTTCCATATGAACAATTTAGGCAAGAACAAGAAAAAATTACACAACAAGTGGAGCTAGCATCAAAAGAAAAAAAAATAACCTTGTTAGTTGCTCCGAATGGAACGGGAAAAACAGTCATTGCATTATGTGCGTTATTACCCTTAGTAATTAAGAATGATTTAAAGATTCTATATATGTGTAGAACGCATTCCCAAAATACCAGAATTATAAAGGAATTAAGAAAAATCTCTAATTTTCTTGAAAATAGGGGCCCAAATGGTCGATTAAATGGGTTATCGATAAGGGGTCGAAATGAGATGTGTTTAAATAAAACTTTATTATCTCTAAAACTTGATCCAAAAGAATCGATGGCTGTTTGTTTTGATTTGAGAACAAATAATAATTGTAGTCATTTCACTAACCTCCTGAAAAAACGAGATCAAACAGAAAAAGTTACCTCTTTAGCTCCAGAATTGTTAAATCAGCCTATTGATGCGGGAGATCTTCTGAATTTTTGCTCAGAAAATAAATTATGTCCATATTATTTAAGTAAATACCTTTTGGAAGAAATTAAGGTGATCATTTGTAATTATCAGTGGATTTTCAACCCTCATATTCGAGAAAATTTTTTAAATTTTATTGGAAAAGAGTTGGAAAACTGTATAGTGGTTATTGATGAGTGTCATAATCTTATCGATGTTGCTACAGAACTAAATTCTGATAAAATAACGCCATATTTGCTTCGCTTATGTTTAAGAGATCTAGAGATGTATCGTTCTCCTCAAGAAATGCAGAGTTTTGTAAGAATGCTCATGAGTAATTTGGAAAGAGTGAAAAGTTCCCAGAAACAAACCGAAAAGGGGATCGATGCGGTAAAATTGATTACAAAAGTTTTTACCAAATTAGGAAAATCGGATTTACAAGAATTTAAGAATTTTATTCGTGATTTACAAGAATTCGGGATCTCTATACATCGGGAGAAGGTAGGCAATGGAGAAATTGCGCGAGATTATATCGGTTCGCTGGCAGAATTCTTCTTAAAATGGATAAAAGTAAGTACCCTAAATAATTATTTCTTTTCCTATAATTTACATGAAAGAAAAGGGAAAATTTCTGTTTCACTTGACATTATAGCGTTAGATCCTCGTGAGATTACAGTTCCCGTATTAAATGATTGCTATACTTGTGTAAATTTATCAGGAACTGCCAATCCCTATGTTTATGCTAATTTAATTGGTATCAAAAATTCTTCAAAAGCATATAAGGGGATTATTGCGGACTCGCCTTTTAAAAAGGAACATATCAAAGCTTTGATTACTGAAGGGGTTGATACTCGACGAGCCAACCGAAATCCGTTAATGTATTATAAAATGCTAACAAAAATAGAGGAAGTAATAAAATCAACACCCGCTAATATTGGTATCTTTTGTGCTTCCTATAAGATCGTTGATGCGTTATTACAACATGGAATTGAACCTATCGTCAGAAAACATGATAAACAACTCTTTATTGAAGAATCGGGATTATCCGCCTCAGAAAATGCATTATTAATAGACGATTTTAAATCTCATGCTAAAAAGCCCTATAATGGAGCAGTGTTACTCGGAGTGTGTGGGGGAAGAAATTCAGAGGGAGAAGATTATCCCGGAGATACGATGAATTCTGTCATAATAGCCGGCTTTCCATATCATTTACCCTCTCCAAGAGTAGATGCAAAAATTGCATATTATGATGAGGTCTTTAATAAACAAGGATGGAATTTTGCCTATCTCTATCCTGCGATACAAAGAGCGAATCAAGCATCTGGAAGACCTATAAGAAAGCTAAAAGATAAAGGTTGTATTATTTTCTTGGATACTCGCTTTAAGCAAAAGTACAAATGGATATCGGGGTGGATTCGTAATGAAATCGAGTTTGTTCCCGACAAAGAAGGAATTATTAATAAAATACTAATATCTTTTTGGCAGAAAAGGGAATGATCTACTTTAATTGCATTTTAAATAGTTTTAAATATAATTCAACTAATTTTTGAGAGACTTTTTTCCATGAAAAGTTCTGCTTTACTCTTTTATAACAATTTTCTTTGATCTCTTCATAAAATCTCGGATTTAGTAGTACATTTGATTTAATTGCTGCATCTGGAATTTGATTAACGATATTTAACATTTCCACATCACTTGAGATTGGTTCAACCGGTTTCTTGGCTTTATGAGCTACTTGAGCTGCCTTTATTATTGATATGACGGCTTCTTCGAACTGTTTGGTGTTGTCTTTTTCAATTAAAATACCCGTACCAATCTTAGGATAATCACGAATATCAATTATGGTTTCTTGTAACCCTCCCACTCTTGTGGCAATTACAGGCAATTTAGACGCCATTGCCTCTAATGCCATGATACCAAATGGTTCCCATCTGGAAAGTGCACAATAGACATCTGCTGCTAAATGGGCAAGGTAAAAAATGTCAGATGCAACCCCAAATATAATTCTTAGATTGTCTGGATACTTTTTTACGTAACTGGCATAATATTTTATTTCATTAAGACTATAGTCTGTCGGAAGAATTAAAAATAGAAATTTCATATCTGGAATTTTTTCAATAACAGCGGGAATTGCTTGTAAGATAATTTCAAATCCTTTTTGGGGAGAAATTCTCCCTGTAGTGATTAATAACGGGCCATAAGAACTAAAAGGTAATATAGTTCCATTTTTAATGAATGGATTACCATTTGAAATCTCATTAATTGTTTTAAGTACTTTAGAAGATTGAATTAATGGGCTTTGACTTAAGTGCCCTATTTTGAATTCTAACAAATATTTTTTCATATCTCTTTTTGAAAGAGGGATATCTTCAGAAATATTCAGTACGTGACGTATATTAGCATCATGTTTATTCATTACATCATCAAAAATTTCATAATAATCCCAATCACACCCATCCCAAATAAAATCGGCTTTAAACTCAATAAGATCTTTCCCACAATTAGGGATAATATCTGAAATAAGGTAGGATTGACTTACAGTAGTTACTATATCAGAAATGACCGCACCAATTTTCTCTACAGAAGGAATATTCTCACTTTCGGATGCAAGCTTAAATATTTCTTCCATGGTAAAGAATTTTATCCCCTCTTTTAAACGGACACTTATCGGAGAATTATTAACACCACAAGTATAAAAATAGTTTAGATCTAGTTGGGGATAAGTGAGTAAATGAATTGTGATAATCGATGCTATATCTTGTCCATTCTCAATTAATACTTGTTTGGTATTAATAAATGGAATTACCACATGGTAATCGTGCAAATGCACGATGTTCGGGAGTTCACTTTTGTTGCTATCAATTAAATATTTAACCAAACAACGGATCCCCAGACTAAAAAAACAAATTTTCCCCCTAAAGGTATCAGGACTATAAATTGTGCTTTGATCTAAAAAATTACGAGTGAAATCATTATCACCCGAGAGCAAAATAACTTTTGCTTTTCCAATTCGAAATTCATAGAACGAGATATTATAACTTCTTTCAGATATCTCAAAACCGATTTGTTCTGTATTGATCTGACCAACACAATTGAACGGATATTTACGCCACTCATATAAGCCTTTTAATTTCTCAACTTGGCCATGGGAGGGCATAATAACCGATATATCAAATGAATCGGATATACTTTTTACTTGATTGGCGGGAACTTCCCCAAGACCACCGAATTTGGCTACGCCAGCATATTCAAAAGTAAAAATCCAAACTTTATTCTGTTTTTCCATCGAAATATAAGAATAATTGTGAAAATTTTAAATTTTTATTATTCACATTGTTAAAAAATTATTGTTATTAAAAGTTAATTAATATTAATCTTGTATTTTCTATTAGAACAACATTTTAAGAGCCTTTTACGTTGATTTATATTTTTCAAGAAATTACAACAAAATATAATATTTAATGAATAAATACCTATCCTACGAATTAATATTTAATGAGAATAATATGTGTGATACACTCGTTGCTTTAGGGAATTCTACTAAGGAAGGGCATGTGATTTTCGGGAAAAATAGTGATAGACCCTCTAGTGAAGCACAATTAATTACATATTCTCCTGCGATGCGTCATTCTAAGGAGAAAATGGTTAATTGTACTTACATTACCATCCCTCAGGTATCGGAGACTAATGCGGTTCTTATGAGTCAACCTTTTTGGATGTTTGGATGTGAAATAGGATGTAATGAACATGGTGTTGTAATAGGTAATGAGGCTGTTCATACTAAGGAGCCTCTAAGGAGCAGTGGTCTCTTAGGGATGGATTTGTTAAGACTTGGACTCGAAAGAGCAAAAACAGCTGAGGAAGCCTTAAAAATAATTATTACTTTATTAGAAGCTTTTGGACAAGGAGGAAGTTGCTCTTTTACACCTCCTAAATGGTTATACCATAATTCCTATCTTATTGCTGATTGTAAAAAAGCATTTGTTTTAGAAACCGCAGATGAATGGTGGATTGTGGAGGACGTAAAAGATGTACGCTCTATCTCGAATAATTTATCTATAAGAGGAAGAGGTGATAAGAGAAAGAAAGGTATAATCCAACACGCAATCGAGAAAGATTATTGTAAGGATGATGATAATTTTGATTTTGCAATGATATTTTCAGATCCTCAGATTCCTAAACAATTCTCACCTTATTCAAGAGACGGTTGCACCCTTCATATGTTAGATCAAAATAAAGGTCAAATTACTGAACAGTTAATGATGAAATTTTTACGAGAACATGATGTTGGAATATGTATGCACGGAAGTTTCAACATTGATGTTGAATCAACATCTTCGCAAGTCTCAAAATTGAAAGATGATGGATTAAAATCAATTCATTGGTTTACGGGGAGTACATTTCCATGTTTAAGTATTTTCAAACCCTATATATTTCCGGTG
>Ga0180433_10003032_pt1 | contig 25151 bp, 22 predicted proteins | sample SS_ome_8_FD_132980 | JGI IMG/M metagenome (GOLD analysis project Ga0180433, IMG submission 132980) | Hypersaline lake sediment archaeal communities from the Salton Sea, California, USA - SS_1_D_1 metaG | ecosystem: Environmental > Aquatic > Non-marine Saline and Alkaline > Hypersaline >... | reverse complement strand
TCCAAAATGAAGTACTACAGGCGAGTTTTTTCTCGCTTTGACAAGTCCGTGGAAAGTTTTGTGGCATTTTTGTCTTTTGTAGGAGCAATTTTATGGTTAAAATGAAAACTCAACGGAACCTAATTTTATAGGTGTATATTTACACTCTTAATACATAAAACAAATTAAAATTCTCTTAAACATTTTTACCTTTTTCATTTATCGAATCTAATTGTTTATAGTATTAATATTAACGCAAACTCGACCTAAGCAAGTTAATTTAATAAAGCATTTAAATAGCGCAAAATGTTGGTCTCAAAAAAATATTAATCCCTCCGTTCGGAGCTTGTCGAAGGTAAATATTTATTATAAGAAGCTTACCTTTGCATTTATATCTACTTAGATCAAATTTAATTAATTGTGTTACAATTCAAAAAAGCTTTCTTATCCTAAGTTCACATTAGCCAACCGACCACCCCATTTCTTAATAAAATCTGGAGGAACCCCTCTATCCTGCTTTAAAAAAACACCACATGCTTTTTGCTGCTGGCTCGCCAACTTGATGTAGTGTACAGCCCTTTTTTGATCTTGTAAAAAAAAATGATAATTATGTCCTAAATAAAAATTAACCCTCCAATCATCCCTATTAAAAGATGAAACAACAACTGCTTTTTCTAAAAGCTTTGTAGCAAGATCGTACCGCTTAAACCCAAGAGATAACCCTATGGAAGCAAATCGATATACAACATTAAAATGAGGATCTAAATAGGTTATTATATCAGCACAATTAAACACAAAATCGGCAGACAACTTGCACCCTATATGATCTAACTGCAAAAAATACAGCCAATAACAATCTGCCGCAACAGATGAAAAACCAAGAAATCGTTTTGCCAGCAACTTTTTCTCTTCTCCCCCCTTGGCTCCCCATGATTCAAAAATAGAACAAGAAAAAAGGGGCCTTTCTTTGGTTATCAAGTATGTTTTTACCAAAGATGAAAAAAGGAATAAAAATATAATAGCAAAAAAACAACGTTGTCGCATGAAAAAATATTTCATGCGACAATAATACAAAATAGCCACTTATTGTAAATCATCCTTTATTATTTTTATATTACTAAATTGATCTATTGATAAAACATCTGGCTCACCATCACCATCTATATCTCCAGCTGCTCCAACAACAAAGCCTTTTTCTCCCGCATTAGTCATCGATAAATGCATATGCGGAGTTTCTAATTTTCCGGTAAAATAATTACGCCCTTCTGCACCTGAACCAAAACCATAGGTATAATAAAAATTTTCATTTTTTCCACCGGCACTATATCCCTCCGGCTTCCACCCTATTCCACCAGAACCACTTAAATCACTGCTGTATTTGCCATGCTCTGCCCAGTATGCTTTTTGTGATGTATAAATTGATCCTAAATTCATATATGCCTCTGCGCGCTTTGCTTTTGCTAAAAATTTAAAAAACCCTGGAATAGCAATGACTGAAAGAAACGCAATAATAGATACAACAATCATAAGCTCTACTAACGAAAATCCCGTCTCCCTTTTTCCCTTCATTTTTCCCCCTCTATTAAATATAAACCCTTATTCTAAAGATATTATACATAAAAATAGATAATTATAGTCAATAGATATTACAAAGCAGTTACAAATAGAAAACTGCTTTTGCCAAAAAGCAAAAAAAAAACAGGCAAAAAACACCCTTCTAAAGATGCATATCAAACAATCTATTTTTACACATTGTAAATAAAGAACATGAAGACATCTTATAATTTCTTGATTGACATTTTTGAAAAAAGGATTATATTTAGAATATTAGAAAGATTTTTCCTATATTATGATAGAAACATTTTATAATATGAGAAAAAATAATTCGGGGGTATTAGGGGTTATTTCGTGTAAATAAAACATAGTGGATGGATCATTAATGTAAACAATTTTAACGGAGAAAATCATGAAAAACACAACCAAACAACCTGCAAAGAGTAGTTTTGCGGCAGGGAGACAAAGAAGCTATAATGAGATCATTGAATTTCTAGACAACAATTGGGGCGAAAACACCCAAGATAAAGACTTAAATTGTGTAAAAAAATTAGATAAAATGTTAGGAAACATATCTAAAAAAGTTAATACCGTTTTAGTGGCGGGAACAAATGGAAAAAGTTTAACAATTCACTTTACTGCAAAATTACTTAAAGAAGAAGGACTTTCTGTTGGATCATTTTCCTCTCCTCATATTATGACCTACAACGAACGTCTTTCTATTAACAATGAAGCTATTTCAAATAAATCTTTTACAGATATAGCAAATGAAGTAATAAATGCAGCAGAATCTGAAGATTTAAAACCAAATTCTTTTGAAATTTTAACTATGATGTCATTAATTCACTTTCATAACAGCAAAGTAGATGTTGCGCTAGTAGAAGTAAGTGAAGGCGGAGTTCACAATGCAACCAACATTTGTGACCAAAAAATTACAGCAATCACACGTGTTACCCCTGATAAAACAAATACCTTAGAAGAAGAAATTAAAGAAATGCTTGGAATCGTTAAAAAAGGATCATGGGTTATTTCAGCAGATCAAAGTAAAATAAACCTCCAAGCAATGATGGAGATTGTAAAAGAAAAAGGTGGAGAGTGGGCAATGCCTATTAGAAAATTAGCTCCTCTTGCATATCCATTTGAACAATTACATGGAAGATGTGCAGCCTTAGCAGAAAGAATTGCTCACATTTTTGTTAATAATTTTATTACTCCGGACGCAACCGTTGTATCTGGAAGCCTATTAACAAAACCAAAATCCCAACGGGGCCGACCAACTCTGGAAGCAAAAAGACAATCAGAACTTAACCCAAGAAAAACAATCGAACAATTCTGGAAAGAAGAGCAATGTATACTACATTCTCGATTCCAAATGCTTGATAAAGAAAAACCAAGCATATTATTAGACAACTCAAACAATTTAGATGCATTTCAAAATCTATTATTAGGAATAAGATTACTTCATTATCAACGCCCCCTTAAAGGCTTAACGCTTATCCTTGGCGGCAACAACCCAGATATAGATTTGAATGAATTCCTAAAATTACTCCGTTACTTCTTCAAAAAAACTTCAGGTCAAATTATTGTCTGTCCAACAACTGCGCAACCAGGACATGAAGGCGGAAAATCATGGGATGTCGAAAAAATTACAAACGACATAAAGAGCATGAAAATCAAAGCTCGTTCAAGTAAAAACTTCAAAGAAGCATTTGAAGCTGCTCAAAAAACCGTTGACGATAGACACGGATTGGTGGTCATAACAGGATCAACCTCCATCATATCAGAATACTGGAAACACAAAGGACTGAAAAAAATCCAATAATCCTGTTTAAAAAGAAGTAATTAAGATATGGAATTATATCACTTTATTACGTCACTTTTTTCAGGTGGTGCTTTAGGAATGTTATACGGGCTCTTCTTCTTACGTTCAAGAAGAAGAGCTTTCCTTGCTTCTAGTGGAACAAAAAACCTTGTTTTATCTAGTCTAACATCTGCCTTATCAATAGCACTTATAACAATTATATTTTTTTATTTGTTGCGATTAAGTTCAATACATCTTATAATTTTATTACCAACATTTATGATGTCATTTTGGTTTGTGATTCTAAACAAAGGGATCTAATTAATGAAGGGCGGCTTAGAGCTTTTCGATCAAAAGGTATGGCAACCTTTATCCTACCTCGGTCTTAAACATAAGTTTTTTAATATTAATGTTTATACCGTTTTATATACATGGGTAATAATTATTGCATTAGCTTTAGTGTTAATACCCATATACTTTGCCTTAAAAAGAAAACCGGGACTGGTTCATTTTGTTGCAACATCATTTGTTGATTATTTTGCAGGCCTGGTAAAAACATCTTTGGGTTTCTTTTCATTAACACATTTTACTTTCATAACAGGACTATTCACATTCATCTTATTGTGTAATGCAATTTCTATATTTCCATGGACAGAAGAACCAACAAAAGATTTAAGTACAACCCTTGCATTAGGACTCATATCCTTTTTATACATCCAAGTGTACAGCATCAAGTCTCGTGGTTTTTGGGATTATACCAAAGAATATTTTGAACCATTCTTTATTATGTTTCCTCTCAATGTTGTTGGAAAAGTCGCAACGGTAGTTTCGCTCTCTTTCCGTTTATTTGGAAACATTTTTGGAGGTGTAATAATTGCAAAAATATTTATGAATGCAATCAAAGGAGCAATCCTCACAGAAATAATAGCTATTCCCGTAAACATTACGATTACGGTCTTCTTTGGGCTATTTGAAGGTGCGCTACAAGCATTTGTGTTTATGATGTTAACCATCACGTATCTTTCAACATCTATGCAAAGTAAAAAACCTCGAACCTCTGGAGAAACTAAATGACCTGGATAATTGAGCTTTTACACTACGGTTCTATAGCCGCAGTTGTAGGTATTAACTCCATAGCTGTTGGCATTGGAGAAGGGCTTGTTGGTGCTGCCGCAGTCGATGCAATACATGCGCAACCAAAATCAAAAAATGAAATTTCAACTACGGCAATCTTAGGAATGGCACTTGTAGAAACGGCCGCAATAACAGGAATCTCCATAGCCCTCATATTGCTGCTCACCGTTGGACAAGAAGACAAAACCATTTACCTTGGACTTGCAGAGCTCGGCATTGTCTTTGCCATCTGTATCTCTGGGTTTGTCATTGGATTAGTATCATCTTGGCCAGCCATCAGCGCTTGTCACGCTGTAGCTCGGCAACCATTTACCAGCAAACGCATCATGCGTTTTATGCTCATAACACAATCAATGATCCAAACACCGGTTATCTTTGGCTTCATAATTGCAATGTTCATAAAAAGCATGGCAATGGGCATAACCACCGTACAAGAAAGCTTCAAGTTAATGGCTAGCGGACTTGCCATTGGTTTAGGAAGTATTGGACCTGGAATCGGCCTTGCACAATTTGGAAAAGTAGCATGTAAATCAATTGGAATAAACAGAAAAAGCTACAACAAGATTTTCTCTTTCACATTGATAAGTGAAGCAATTATAGAAACACCAGTCATCTTTGCGCTTGTTACAAGTCTCATTATCATCGTATCTAAAACAACAACACTTTTACACGGAATAGCCTTATTAGCCTCAGCAGTATGTATAGGAATCGGCACAATTGGTCCAGGAATTGGTTCTGGAAAAACAGCATCTGCTGCATGTGAGCAAATAGCAATAAATCCTGATAATTACTCAACACTGGCAAAGGTGAGCATGTTTTGTCAGGGACTAGTCGATACTGCGGCTATATATGCATTGCTAGTAGCTATATCATTAGTGGTATTTAGATAAAAAAACAAAAAACCATTAATTAAAAGAGGAGCGATGAAAAATAAAAAAGAGATACAGGTTCTTTACATCATTACCCAATTAGAACGTGGTGGAGCACAAAAAGTTTGTTTATCTTTATTTAAAGGCATGAAATCCTGTGGCCATAACTCATTTTTAATATCTGGAGATGGTCCCCTGGAAAAAGAAATCGAATCGCATGAAAATGTATTTATTCTCAAGAGCTTCCAAAGAGATATCTCGCTTAAAAAGTTTTTATGGCTTGAGATTAAAAATTTTTTAAGCCTTTTTTTCTACATACGAAAACTCAAAAAGCAAAATCCTAACCTCATCATCCATACCCACCGCGTTAAAGCTGGTATGGTTGGCCGGTGGGCCGCTTTTTTTGCTGGTGTAAAAACAAGAATACATACTATCCATGGCTACCCATTTCATGACTACCAAAACAAAATTGAATGGTTCTTCATTTATATGCTCGAACTAATCACAAGTTTTATAACAACCCATTATGTTTGTGTGTCATCAGAAGATGCAAAAATAGGAATAAAAAAAATTCCTAAATTTTCCAAAAAACACTCTATTATCCGTGCTGCCGTTGATTGGGATCAATTTTATATTCCTGCCCGTCAGGCACCCCCTTTTCCTGAGCGTAAAAAACCATTTGTATTTGGAACGGTCGCGTGCTTTAAGAAGCAAAAGAATCTTTTTGACTTATTTCAAGCATTTGAGCACGCATACAACTACAATCCAAACATAAGACTTGAAGTTGTCGGAGATGGACATCTTCGACCAGCATTTGAAAAATGGATACAAGAACATGATCTAAGAAAAAAAATAATACTCCATGGTTGGCAAGAAAAAGTTGCCCCTTTTATGATCGAGTGGAATGCTTTTGTCTTGAGTTCTTTATGGGAAGGTCTCCCCTGTGCGGTAGTAGAAGCACGCCTCCTTAAATTACCTGTCTTGAGCTACAAAACTGGTGGCATACATGACGTTATCATGAATGGCGAAAATGGCTACCTATATAAACAAGGCAATTGGAAAGAACTTTCAAATGGCATGCTTGCTGTTTCAGAGAATCAATACCTGTATAAAAAGCTACAAACATACAATGAAGACTTAAGCGATTTTAACGATCACCAAATGGCCCTCCAACACATCAAGCTATATCGCAGCCTATAATCGACCATTTGTATTTTTTATCATTTTTTGCTATATTATAGTATATCTTAAGTGGCCGAATTCTGGCTAAAAACCCCCTATTACATATATATTATATTGTAGAGGTATTATCATGAATTACAAATATATTATTGTTGCGCTATGCATATTTTTGCCTTACTCGGTACACCCATTTGGCATAAATGGTGCTTTATATAAACGAGGAAACCAATATATCTTGACTATAGGAACAGCACACCTGGCCTGCGAAGAAATAGATATGGTTCAACTTTCTGTACTCAGTATGTGTCTACAACAATTTAAAAAAGAAGATATTCTCATATTAGTTGAAAACCTCGACAGGCATAATCTAGACAATCTCAAACATTACACCTTACGACAAAAAAAAGGGGTAGAACAAGCAATACAAATGTCTGAAGTATCATATAAAGCATTTTTTCTACATAAAATACAACCTCTATTAGAAGAACAGTTCGATGTCATCAATATAGACTCTAGACATATGGCAGGATCCTACCACACCAGGAAAATTAAAAGCTTATCCATGGAAGATGTTGTAGAAGAATTCGATCACAATGCCGACCGCATAAAAGACTTTTTAGAAAAAATAAAAGAATCAGATATTCCAAATAAAAATGACGTTATAGGTTTTTATTCTGCATATCTACCTACAATTGAAAAACAAAAAGAACACCTAGAACTTATAAAAAAACTAGAAGGATACGCACAACATATAACTGACCATAAACTTATAGAACAAAAAGATGAACTCTTTACTTCATTTATAGCAAGCTCTCCTTTTATACAGCTAGATGCCTTACGACATATCATTACCCATCCAGAAAAAAAACTTATCATATCATTTACTGGAGCCGGAGATCATAAAATAGAAACTGAAGATGGTTTAAAGCACATAAAATTTGCAGAAATAAAAAAAATTGGGCCCCAAGATATCAGAAAAATTGTTCAGTTACAAAAATCAGGAAAGCTTGAGCCAATCAATCTAAAAAATTTACTTGATGCTGTCCATATATGCTCCTACTGTGGGGCGATGCCTCAAAAAATAAAATCATGCAACCGATGTCAAAACGTATTCTACTGTTCAAGAGACTGCCAAGTTAAGCATTGGAAACAACATAAAAAAACCTGTAAGAAAAAAAAAATTAAACATAAAATCAACCCCTACAATTATCCTGAAGACATGAACGTAGAAGAAATAAAAAAACAAATATATATAGACATGTTACAACGACTCAAAAAAAGAACTGGTACATTATTTGAAAAACCACAAGAAAAAAAGAAAAAAGAATTACGCACGTGTTCATTTTGCAACAAGACACCTAAAGAAATAAAGGCATGCCACCGATGCCAAAAAGCATTTTATTGTAAAAGAAAGTGCCAAATTAGACATTGGAAAGAACATAAAAAGATCTGTAAGAAATTAGATACCTAGCATTAATCAGTGACACTTTTGCAAAAATCCTTTATTATTGCTTTTAAAAGAAGATACATAAAATAGATACAACAAAAAAGGAAACACTATGTACGCAAATGTCACAAAAGCAATAGGCAACACACCATTGGTTAAGGTTAATTTAAAAACACCGGCACAAACATATGCAAAACTTGAATATCTCAATCCTTCCGGCAGTATAAAAGATCGTTCTGCTCTTTACATGATTGAACATGCAGAAAAAACAGGATTACTAAAAAAAGGCGGCACGATCATTGATGCCTCATCGGGCAATCATGGCATTGCTGTCGCAATGGTTGGAGCATTAAAAGGGTATAAGGTTACCATTACCGTATCGGAGAAAGTAAGCCAAGAAAAGCTGCAAGCCATAAAGGCATATGGAGCCGATGTTATTATGTGCCCGGCAACAAAATTTATTGAAGATCCTCAAAACTATCACAGCGTTGCAGTACAATTCACCAAAGAAACACCAAACTCATTTATGCCAAATCAATATTTCAACGTGGTAAACGCAGAAGGCCATTATAAATCTTTGGGCCCTGAAATATGGGAGCAAACAAATGGTAAAGTAACCCATTTTTTTGCAGGAGCAGGAACGGGGGGAACAGTAAGCGGTGCCGGCAAATATTTGAAAGAACAAAATCCAAACATCAAAGTAATTGCTATTGACTCTACCAATTCTTTTCATGCAACTAATGGTGACCCTAAACCGTATAAGGTTGAAGGTATCGGCATAGACTTTGTTTCACCGGTCCTTGATAAAGACCTTATTGATGAAATCATGCCGGTTTCAGATAAACATGCGCTAGAAATGGTTAAACATATGTCAAATAACCTCGGAATACTGGCAGGCCCAAGTAGCGGCGCTGTAGCACATGCCACACAACAGTATTGTAAAAATTTAACCGATAACAGCCTAGCCGTTGCTATATTTGGTGATTCCGGTCGCGCTTATTTAACCAAAAACTACTATTAATTCGATTTCATAGGGCTTTTGACAACGACATAGATAGATACTACACTTAGTTTTGTAGATTTATAAGTCTACAAGCATAAAGTTAATTTTCTATTTGGAGTTTTATCATGGAGGTTTATAAGAAAATGAAAAGAACACTATTAGTAGTAATCTCAATATTCACCCTATGTAGTTCAGGTTTACAAGCAACTCAAACTCAAAGTTGGGGTTGGGGCAAAATTGCTGCCGTAACACTTGCTGGATATTTTGGCATGCAAATGTTAACGCCAAGCCCTCAGCCGGCCTATTATCCACCTAAACCTCACAGTCCTTCTTTGGTTGGCAAAGTAGGTTCAGGAATCAATACAGTTAACACCGGCGTCAATCTTGTATTTAAATCAGGAATCTTATTAGCCGGTTTATACTTATTTGATAGATACTTCTTGGATGGAAAAATTTTAAAAAAGATCGATGAAGCAAAAGATGAAATCAAAGAACACGTTACAACAAAAATTACTGAATTAAGAGAATATTTCACTGGTGAAATTGATGATGTCAGAAATGATCTTGATGATATTAAAGGCCGAATTGACTCCATAGACAAAACAACTTCAAGCACCAATAAAATAGTAAAAAAAATGGAAAAGAAAAAATGATGCTCCCCGCACCAAAGATGCTGGAGCTTTTTATAATATAAGTCCGTCTTTACCAAGGCTTCGACGGATGCTACGCTTTTCATGCCCCTATCAAAGGTAGATACTGGTTATTAAAGCGAAGCAAAAAAATAAACTACAAGTATTTGTCTAAGACATCTAACTTAACCGGTTTCGGTTTACGACAAAATCCGCCTGGGTTGATATGACAACCCAGGCATTTTTTCATGTCATATTCATCCTTAAATGATACACTATTTTTATAATCCAATGTATACCCAATCTTTTCTAACATCTTAGCCACACTCCTAATGTGAGACCCCCCTGCAAGCACCACCTTCTTGCGATGTGGCGATTTTACCATTTCATGAACAATCTGTATATCAATCAAAGAGCTATCAAAGACCAACATTTTTTTAATAAAATTCAAACGTTTTGCTTTATTAATATGATTGGTATATTGATTCACATAATCCTCCACGCTCAATTGCTTATACTTACTAAACTTAAAAACTTTCATACATTTAAAAACAGAAGCAATACGTTGCTTATACCACTTATTCAAAATATCCCCATCATTATATTTGTTTATATCCAATAACAACTTCGCTATTTCATTTTTCAAGCAACATATTTTTATAGATGATGAAGAAGGAAAAGACGCTTTACCTGAATAAACATTATTTAAAAGTGGAGACAAAGATGCAACTCGGCAAAAACGATATTCAATGTTTTTGAAATTAGTAAACCCCTTCCCTATATATTTTTTTGCCAATCCACCCAAGATACCCCCGCGTGAGTTTACATAAAAACGCCCACACGCCATCTTATCACCAAACCCCTTAGAGCTAATATCTTCAACAATAAATTGCGTATCATCTTTCGGCCGTCTTGCAATAATCGCATTCAGTTTCGTCATCTGAACAACATTACTATAGTCTTTCTTATCATGAAAGTCACCAAGCCCAATAAAATATTTTCGCTTCTTCTTATTTTCTTTGTCTGCAGGATCCACCTTATACATCACGTAAATTTCATAAATAAAAGCATCAGATTTCAACGCTAACAAACAAAAAGATAGTATGAAAGCTTTTACCCATCGCTTCATCAACGCCCCCTTTCAAGCTTACTACTCTTCCTATAACAATTTTAATACAAATAGGAATTTTAAAGCAACAAGTTTCTTAAAAGAGACAATTGTTTGCGAGATATAAAATAAAAGCTTGAAATGAATTAGGAAGAAAAATTAAAAAACAATAGGAGAAATTTTTAACAAGTATATTACAACGTAAATTAAAGAAAACTTTAAAGGATCATGACACTTTCTTCACTACCAAGTTCCATCTATACAAATACTTGTGCGCATAAATCAAACTTAATAAGACATTTCCTTATTAAAAAGGGCCTTCCGCCCAACCTGAAGCTAAAAACTTGCTTTCCGCAGAAAACAATTGCTATTATAAAATTAACGCAGTGGAGGATCATATTATATATAATACAAAAAAGGAGTCAAATAATGAATTTCAAAAAAATATTATTACCCGGTATAACATTTCTCTCATTTTTCTGTAGTAGAACATTTTCTATGGAAGAAGAAAAACCCATATGGGACATATTAGCTCAACAAGATGCTAAAGGATCAGATGAAAAATATAAAAAACTAAAAACAAAATATGAAACATTCGAAAAAAAATTCCAAGCTACAAGGATTAAACTTACTAACATATGTAAAAATGACCCTTCTAACCCACTAGCAAACCCTCTTTGTGGAGGAATTAATTTTTTTATGTCTCCAGACGAAATAAAAAAAACACTAGAAACCAAAATTATTTCTAAAATCATCCCTAAAAAAACATTTGAAAAAAATCAAGATAAGTATTATGGAGCAGCTGAGTATATAGCTGGAAAACCCCTTGAAAAACCAAGCTGTAATAATCTTACTAGACTTTGGGGTGTAGAATATTTAGGCGAACAAATAAGAAAAAATCGAGGAATATTGAACTTTGCATATCCTGTTGCTGTTCCCCAACTTGTAGTCGTTATTGAGGACCCAAATAATGTTATCGTAACAATGGATTGCTCAAACTTGGGGATCTTCCCCTGTGCAGATAAAATCAATGGAGCTTCAATATTTGGAACAAAAATCATAGGAGACAATATAAAAGAAATAGAAAGGGAAAAGGGCTTCTCATATGTAGAACACCTAAAAAAAGCAACCGTTAGCAAACTTAATTTTTTAGATTTTGCGGATCCTGGAAATATTATACGAACCAAAAAAGGGATGATCTATATAGTTGATACAGACAAGGACGGCTTTAGTAGAATTCTGCATCGTGGAGAAGGTGCTATTCCTCTCGCTCAGAATAAGCCTTTCTATAGATATGTTCGTAAAAGATTTTTATTGCTATACAAAAACAAAATTGGCCGGCACAATAAAATGCAATTTAAACTCGATATACCTAATAGGAAACGTTAAATTACAAAAAAGCCCTCAACCAATTGAAACTTCACGACTACTAGAAACAACACGACCTTCGCTATCACGCACCGTCACTTGACCATCAAGCGTTTTAGCTCTAATTTTTCCTTCTCCGCCATAGGCACGTGTAATTTCAATAGGACCCGCAGACATATAAACGTTTGCTCCTTTATGTATATTTTTTAAAGACAAATCAGATCTTCGCGACCTGACATTAACATACCCCTTAACGTTATCCATATCAATCTTACCAGTAATGGTATTAACCGTAACCCGATCATCAACATTAACCAAACTAATGTCACCTCGACACATTTTAAGATCAATAGAACCTTTGACATTTTTCATATACACTGGAGACGTTCTCGCATCCAAAGAAACAGATCCGAAAATATCAACCAGTTGAAAGTTTCCTCGTGAGACATTAGAAATAACGTTACCATACACATTAAACATATCTATCGTACTCATTTCTGAATATATGGTTACATCACCAACAATGTCTGCAATGGTTATATTTCCTCGCGAGCTTTTCACACTTAATTCATTTGCTCTAAAACCCTTCATTGTAACATCCGCTGTAGTCTCAAGGTTTATCGACGACAAAAATTTTGGCACCATAACAGTATAATCAATTCTACCCATAATTCTTTTACCAAAAACATTCCACCCAAAAAGTCGATATATCCCTTTAGAAAATGAACCAACATCACTAACCTGAACAATTTGTGCATATGAGTCAGCAACACAATCTTTTGTTTCAACATCAATATTTACTAAATCAAGATCTTCTTTTATTGCAACTCGTTTTACAATGCTCACACGAACAAAATCTTTATCCCAAGATGAAACCTTTATGTTTCCATACTCAGAGCAAACATGTAACTTTATCTTTTGCCCGTGCGCAACACGAACATCTACATCCTCTTTTTTTATAAACTTAAGCAATCGCCGACTAAAGCTCCCACGAGAACAAGAAATATAAGTAGATAATTTAGACCTAAGACAATTTTGAGACCAGTGATGCTTCACTGAATTATAAAAAATCAAACAAATAAAAGATAGAGCAACAATACGTACAAATGTTTTTTTTACAAAACCAACAACAAATAATAATAGCCCTACTAAAAAAATGACTTTCATCATTTTGCTCTCCTAAATCAAAGAATATATCCATCATGCTACATAAAATCAAACTTGAGCGGTTGTCCAATTTTTGGCAAATGGAGAGTTTTGCCCATTAATTCTTTACTATTTTTTCCCCACCATTTCTGAAGCAAAATTATAGGATCATCAAAAAGTTCTGACCCCAAAGAAAATGTCCCCCAATGCATAGGGATAAAATGTTTAGCCCCAAGATCTAAAAAGGATCTTCCAGCCTCTACAGAATCTATATGAGAATGTTTAAGCCAATGCCTTGGCTCACCCGGTGCAATCGGCAAAAGTGCAACATCTATATCAGGAAACTCACAACCTATTTCAGAAAAATGTGAATCATAGGAGGTATCTCCACCAAAATAGATTTTCATTCCATTGTATTCTATCAACCAACTCCCCCATAAAGATCTATTTTTATCAAAAAGACCCCTTTGAGACCAGTGCTTAGAAGGCAAGAAAGTAAATTGTATATCTTTAGACTCTTCTGACTTAGCAGCAAAATCCGATGCATCCCACCAGGAATGCTCCCTTACCCGGCTGAACTTACGACGATCAAACCATTTTTTATCCCCTAAGGGAACAAGAAAGTTAGTTTCTGTATGCTCCTTCAACCGTATCAAACTACGATAATCCATATGATCACGATGATTATGTGAAATTAAAACAAAATCTATGTTTGGTATCTCATCTAATGATATGCCAGCCTCCAAGACTCTTGGAAATAAAAATGAGTTATTGCCAAAAATTGGATCTGTTAAAATATTAACACCACCAATTTGAATCAAGAAAGATGAATGACCAATCCACGTAACAACTGGATTAATAGAACAAGATAAAGGACACACCTTTTTACACCAACTTTTAATATCTGACCTGGATCTTCTACGGATAAAAAACGACTTGATGATCATTATAATGGACTTAAAAAAGAATCCCTCGATGTCTTTCTTAGAACAATTGTAAAAACATTCGTCTCTAATGCATGGTTTTCGCTTCTTCATTGTCCCATTAAATTTTTACCCCCATCCAGACAGAACGTCACGGATAGGGGAAATGGAGGTTATCAACTAAATTTAATTTCGAAATTAACTTTATTTAAATTAACTTCTTTTGTAGAATACACAAACTAATTTAAAAAATCAAATTTTTATCACATCTTTTTTAAAAAACTTTAACAAATACATGTAAGACAGAGTATAAAACTAAAATGTTAAAATTTTTTCCTATGGACACAAGTGGATATTTCTATTAGGCATTGAAGTGAATATTTTTTTATATTTTTCCGCCATTCTACAAGAGGAATACTGTTTTTCAACAGATTCGCTTGCCTGCTCTCCTAATCGTGTTACCGTATCCTTTTGATCAATCAAATCAGCAAGTACCTGTGCCAGTATTGCCGCATCTGACGCTTTGACAACAATACCATTTTTTCTATCTCTAATAACGGGATGATCCTCCGTCATACTCGCCACAATGGGAACAATGGAAAAACTCATCGCTTCTAACAATGCTATAGAAACCCCTTCTTTTTCTGAACATTGCACAAAAACATCAAACAATGGGTAATATCCATATGCTTGCTTACCTATAATAAAACGTACATTATCTGTTATGCCAAGCTCACACGCCAATGCTTTCAACTCATCTTGGTTATCGCCCTCCCCGACAATAACCAAATAAACATTCCTATTCATTTTTTTTAATAATGCAAAGCCTTTAAGTAATATAGGAAAATTTTTAACCGAACACAGTCTCCCAACAGAACCAATTACCATAGAGTCTGGAGAAATTCCCAAGTCTTCTTTTTGTATGATACATTTTTCTGCAGCACCACGTATATGAGCCACATCAATTCCATTAGATATAACGTCTATTTTTTTTGCAATAGAAGGGTCTTGTAAAGAGTCAACAACCTGGGATGAAACAGCAACAATCTTAGTCGATAAATGTCGAGTAGCCTTATCCAATATATTCCGAAATCTTCCATCTTGATCAATATTATTATGGTATACAGAAAGGTTGGGAATTTTAAGCACCCATGATATTACTCGAGTTACAACATTTGCCATCCACAACAATGAATGAATAACATCCGGTTTTAGTTTTCTTATCTTAAAAAACAATCGCAACAAAAAGGTAGGATCATACAACCAAACAAAACCGGCAACCTGGTATGTTTTAATTCCCAATTGCTGTAATCGTGCAACATTCGGACCATGATGAAAATAAATTACATGATGCTCAAACTCCTCATTGCCCAATTTTGCAATCAAATCACAAAGAACAGCCTCTGCCCCCCCGACCTTTAAGCTCGTTGTTATGTGTAACAGTTTTATTTTTTTATTCACTTCATATCACTTGAAATAGTTAATCTTCATTAAAAAAGTATCCTTATTTTTTATATACATAACACCTCCCTTTTTACTGACTCATACCACTTGCCCAAAACACCAAAAAAACTTAATGATTCATCTTCACACCTTTGGTTTTCGCAAATCAATTTTTTTATTTCTTTCAAAACAAATTTCATATCATTATGTATACATTTGGGCTTCTTAGGTTCTTTGATCTGCGGCTCTTTACCGTCTAATAAATCTGCAATAATCAAAGCCTTTTTGCCAAAATAACTTTCAGAAGAATATGCTTGTATCATTTGCTCATTCATCTCTCTCGCAGATAATCCAAATGCATTTTTTAAATCTGGATCTGCGTTATGTTTCATTAAAAGTTTAATACATTCAATGTTTTGTTCTATAACAGCTCTGTGTAAAAAAGCAAAGCCTTTCCAGCCAAATGTATTTGGGTCACCCCCTTCTTGTAATTGTTTTTCTAGCTTATACAAAGAAATTCTGTTTGACGTCATTAAGTTTTCATCCAAAACAAGTTTTCTCCCCTTAGCCACATCAAGAATTAAGGCCGCCCGATATCGTACATCATAGTGATCATATCCCTTAGGATCATATTCTTTTACCTGCGTTTCTAAATAACTATATAAATACTCCATCGGCGAGACATCTCCGACTCCCCACATTCTTGGCGACTGATCTGTTCTCTTTTTAAAAAGATCTAAATCATAAGAAAGCAACAAGGCAAGATTATATGCATTATTTGTCTCTTTAAATAATTCAAAAAACGAAATGTCATCATTTGGGGTAACACCATATCGCAGCAATGCTCTTGCCACAATATAACTCCCGGGCCAAGTGCCCTTGAGACCCCTCAATGTACCCCTCAAAAAACTGTGATTCGTAGGAATAGCTCCTAATTGCAACCAACGCTCAACAAGGCTTTTCCTGTGAGGAATAGCAAATTCAATAAGCTTATTTCCACATTTAGTAATATCTGCACCTGCATTTATCATAACTTTAGCCGTGGCTACAATCTCTTCTACAGAATATTTATAGGATTCAAAAGCACCAGGAAAATCTTTTACAAGCTCCAATAGTGGAGTCTCCCCCCACCGATTTTTCACATTTATATCTTGTGCCAACTTATCTTTGGGATAATATTCAATTAATTTTTCCATACCTTCAAGGCGATATTTTGGCCATAGATGAAATAAAGTATTTCCATTTTTATCAGTTCCTCCTGCTAAAATCGAGATTAGCTTTTTGTTTTCAATAATTGCTTCTGGATTTTTTTCAATCATTTCTTCTACCTGTGATCTCAAAGATGTTTTCCAACACTCAATGCTCAACCAATCTAGATTATACATAATTGCAGGGTTTTCAAAAAATGCATCACGATCCCTAAAAGAATATTTTCTATAAAACTTTTCAGCTATATGGTATCTAACGTCTTTTCCTATAAATTTCCAAATATGTCGATAATTGAGATCATCTCTTACCGATGAAAAACGACCAAAAGCATTAATTTCTCTGCCCTTAAAAAATGCTTTTTGTAAAAAAACACGCACAGGTTCACAGGAATTCAAAATATCTTCTGCCTCATCAACCGTTTCTTCAAACCAGTGATTAATTTTCTCACCCAATGCTCCCGTTTTTTCTTTGAACTCAGGAGAAAATCTCTTTTCTTTGCAATCCTTTCGGGAAAAATGGTTTCTCATTATTTTTTCACATTCAGATTTAATATCAATACCTGCATGTTCTTTTAATATCTTTGTAATACAACTGCCTTTTAGTCTCAGTTTAAAGCTCCAATCATCATCCAAGTGCATACAATCATCATCCAACTCAATCTTTTTGCGAAACTTCATTACATCTTTTGGCTCATTATGAAGCAATATATGATTTTTCTCTCGTGTATGAAAATCCATATCTACAGGCAAAGGGCACATAGCATTATCTGTTCCATTTTGTATGACTTGGGATGTTGCATTATACTCTTGCAACTGTTCCATAGAAAACATACTATTACTTATTACTAACATTCCCATTAAAAAACTTGTCTTATACGCAAAACACATGTATACACCCTTCATGCTTATTCACAAAATATACTTGGTACCAGAGATGCAAAAAAACTCAATCGCCCCCATTTATGTTCACAAACGAGTCTCTGTATCTCTTTCAAAATAAATTGCATATCTTGCTTTATGCTTTCTGGTTTTTCTGGCTCTTCAATCTTTGGTTCTTTTCCATTCAATATGTCAGCAATAATCAAAGCCTTCTTACCCCAATAACTTTCAGCAGAAAACGCTTGTAATATTTGATCGTTCATCTGATGTGCTGTTAATCCAAATGCATTTTTTAGATCTGGGTTTGCACCAGCTCCTATTAAAAGAGCAACTTTTTCTATATCCTGCTCTACTATCGCTTTATGCAAATAGGTAAACCCTTGCCAGTTATATTCCTCAAGATTAAATTCAAATGGATTTATCCGCTTAGTTTTTTTCAATTGTTCATACAACGCTTCTTCATTTTCATGTAGATTATAAGAATCAATTAAACGTTCATCCAAGATGGGCTTATTCCCCCTTGCTGCATCAACCATTAATGCCACACTATACCTCAAATCATGCCAATCATCATCTCGAGGAATATATGCTTTTTTTACCCTTTCTCTTAGAAGTTTATGTGTATACCCCATTGGTGAATATCCCTTCCAAGCATTAGAACTTGTCTTGGCAAATAAATCTGCATCATGGGATAATAATAATGCTATAAAGTGCGCATTCTTGCCTTTTCTCCTTTTAAAATGATCTAGCGCACGGAACAAAGAATGTTCATCATTCGGGTTAGCATCATATCGCAATAATGCATTAGCAACAAAAAATCTTCGTTTTTTTATAGCCCCAGCCAAAACAAATGGACCTGGCGTTGCTCCTAACTGCAAAAAAGGCTCAACAAGATCTGGTTGATGTTTAGCAGCTTTGCTAAGTATATATTCTTGGCAGAGTGTGATATCCGCACCAGCATTTATCATAGCTAGAGCAGCACGTATTACAACCTCCTTTGCTATAAGTCTGCCATAACCATCTTGAGGCACAAGCATACACAATGGAGTTCTGTGTTCAGTATTCAATGCATTTAAATCATAGGCAAGCATGCTTTTTGGATAATTCGCGATCAATTGATCTATGCTCTCAGGATAAAGCATTGCCCATAAATGGAATAGTGAATTGTCTCCATAACTCCTGACTCCGGCAAAAATCAAAAGTAATTCTTTATTTTCAAGAATTTTAAGCGGTTCTTTTTGAATCATGCTTTCTAACTGCGATCTTGAAAAACGTGCTAAAAGAGGGTCCCTTCCATCAATTATTATTCTACCTCCTATACATACATATTCAAGAATGGGAATAGTAAATGAACCATCACGCATAAAAGGTGAAGATATACGACATCTAAGGACTCTTCCCAGGTCAAGCCATAGCTGTTTATATGAAGGCATTTGACTTTCAACAGAACACCCTTGAAAAAAAGACGTTTTTGTTTTTCGAGCTTTAAAAAACAAATCTCCCAAAAACATGCGTAAAGGTGTATGTGTTCTCAAAATCACTTCTGCATCATCAGATGTATCATTAAACCATTTATATACTTTATCTCCTAGTTCATTCATTTTTTTATTGAATAACGCAGCTTCAGCAGCGTTTTTTGGGCATCCACATGATACTCTTGATCTAAAATTGGCAAGTGTTTCTCTATATTCAGATTCTACATCAATATTTGCATGCTCCTTTAATAGATCCAAAAAACATGGGGACTTGAAATTCATAGATCCCCCTAGCTCAAAACAATCCTTAATTTTTTCAAAGCCATCCCGGGTTTTTATCTCATCTTGAAATAATGTTTCATCTGTTTTTTGAGTCACCATACTGTTATTAAAATATACAGAACAGATGCCAGGATAAGATACATTAACCTCGGGAGGCGTATATGATTCGACTTGCAATTGCTCCATAGAAAAACTAAAAAAACTTCCTAGTAATAATACACCCATTAAAGCTGTCTTGGACTTAAAGCACATGTATCATATTCCTTTTTGATAAAAATAGAAGCTCAAATATTGTAACTCCAAAAATCATTATTCACCCCAAATATTTGGCCACAAAGATGCAAGAAAACTCAAGCGTCCCCATTTATGATCACGGATTAATCGTGTTATCTCTTTCAAAACAAACTGCATATCTTGTTTTATATCTTCCGGTTTTTCTGGCACTTCAATCGTGGGCTCTTTCCCATCCAATAAGTCTGCAATAATCAACGCCTTTTGGCCCCAATAACTTGCAGGAGAAAATGCTCGCAATATTTGCTTATTCATAGCTCTTGCTGACAAACCAAAAATACTCCCTTTATAAGGACATGCATAAGCTCTCATTAAACGTTTAACCTCATCTATATCCTGCGCTATTACAGCTTCTTGTAATGATGTAAAACCTCTCCAATTAAGAAAATCCAGTTCATTACAGACACAACAATCACAATTATGCTTATCGATATCAGATTGCGTTAGCCTCGTATCTCGAACAAGTTTTTTACCCCTTGCAACATCAATCATCAATGCAGCACTATATCTTAAGCTATACCAGTCATCATTATCTAAATCATATGTTGTGATTTTTTCCTCTAAAAGTTTCTGTAGATATTCCATTGGAGAACAATAGCTCTTTAGCCATTGCCCTGTACACCTAGCTCGCCACTTCTTAATAGCACCACTGCTATCATTAAAAGGTTTTCTCTTACAAAATAAATCAACATCGTAAGAAAGTAACAAAGCAATTTTATGTGCATTGTTACCAAAACGAGTTCCATCAAGAGCTTGAAAAAAAGAAAGATTATCATTTGGATTAAAACCATCATGCAAAAAAGTCTTAGCTGCAAAAAAGACAGGCGCACCACCATTTAACCCCATTGTGTAATACAAATCGGGACCGGAAGGTTTTATGCCAAACGCAAGAAATACCCCAGCAAGCCCAGGATTTTTATAAATGACGTCCTTAAGAATAAATTTATACTTACCAATATCTGCTCCAGCATCTATCATAGCTTGAGCAGCTTTTGCTAGAACCTCATCAGAAAAATCTTCCAAAAGCTCATACAATGGCCGTCCTCTATTTATATCTTTAACAAGCCTCTCTTTAGGGTAATTTGCAATTAACTGTTCTATGCTTTCAGGATGGAATCTTGCCCACAAGCAAAAAATAGTATTTCCATCTCCACCAACAACAAGCGAAAAAAGATCTTTATTTTCAATAATTTCAAGAGGATTTTCTCGAACCATTTTTTCTAATTGCGATCTAAAATAAATATAACAAGAATAACAAACTTCATTCTTAACCTCAACGCCTAAATCTCTCAACTCACAAACCGTTACAGGTCTTTTAAAAAATTGTTCAAGGCACTCACGATCTTCAAACAAACTTTGAGACATCTGACACCTAATTATCTCTCCTAGATCTTTCCATATCTGTTTATAGGTAGGCATTTTACTTTCAACAAAACAGGATCGTGAAGAACTTTTAATACCTTGCCCCCTAAAAAATGATCTTTGTAAAAATCTATGAAAATTTTTGTGTAATTTCAAAAAATCTTCTGCTTTGTCAGCGGTATCTTCAAACCATGTATATACTTTTTCACCCAATGCATTCATTTTTTCTTTAAATTCCGGAGAGGTTCTTTTTTGTTTCCGATCTTTTCTGGTAACATGATTCTTAATTATACATTTGCATTCAGATTCTACATCAATATTTGCATAGTTCTTTAACATGTTTGCAAGACACTTTCCTCTAACAGTACCCTCACTAGCATATGATTCTATTTCAAAACAATCCTTAATGCCCTTAAAAACATCCAACTCTTTTATTTCATCGTCTAACAATAACCCTTTTGGTTTTGGTACTAACGCACTTATATTCAAATGCCCGGGACCGGTGCCACCATAAAATCCATGATCCGCAATAGGAGGTTTATATTCTTGAACTTGCAATTGATCCATAGACCGCATACAATGACTTCCTAGAAACAACGCAACCACTAAAAAAGCTATTTTTTTTACATGCATAGTGAAAATCCCCTTGGTTATTTAAAATTATGTTGCTCCAAGTGTATCTACCAAAGGAAAAAGGTCAATAAAAATTCCCGGCCTGCACATGCAAACCGAGAATCTTATTATCAAAATTAAAATATAAAAAACTACGTAAGAATATAGTGATTGTGATCAAAGTAATTATTTTGATCATCCTCATCATACCAGTATTCTGAATCTAACATATCACTGGTAAACTTATTCTCAGTCTCATCTTGTCTTTCACAAAGCATCAATGAATCAAATGAAACATTATTTATTGTTCCCAATTGCTTCATATCTTCTCCAGCATCAATGGCCAATCTACTATCAACAAGACGCTCAATTTCTTTGTTAAATCCATTATTTACCAAACTAACAAATTCAGAGTATACTAACGCCTCAACTTCATATGATAAATAACTCTCATTAACATTTGACTCTCTAAAAGAATTAATAAAATCATTTTGACTTAAAAGAGAACTGGCACCTAAAAAATGCATTATCCAAAAAGGAATAACCATTAACCATAATCTCAACTGTTTTGCATCATACATCGCTATCTCCCTAAAAAAAAGAGTGTTTAAATAAACTCCCTAAAAATCTATTTAAAAACTTGTTCCCTTACTTTATTCTTGTCAACCTTGCTGGTTGCTGTTAGCGGCATATCTTTCACTATGATAAATCTCTTAGGAATCTTATATGCAGCCAACTCTTTTTTGCACAAATTGCGCAACTCTTTTTCTATCCCTTCTCTTTCTCTTCTTAATTGAACAACCGCTATTGGCACTTGGCCATGTAACTCATCATCTTTCCCAATCACACCTACCCGCAACACATCCTGGTGACCAACAATAACATTTTCTATTTCTTGCGGATAAATATTTAATCCCTTATGGATTATTAAATCCTTCAATCTCCCACAAATTACTAATTTTTCATTACTATCAACTTTTGCAAAATCACCGGTTGCTAGCCATCCATCTACTAAAACATTTTTTGTAATCTCAGGGGCATTATAATAACCCATCATAATATTATTACCTTTTACCCAAAGCTCCCCTATTTGGCCTTGCGGCAACACATGACCATGCTCATCTTTAATTCTACACTCAATACCAACAACAGATCTTCCAACCGTATTGGTAGACTCTGTCACATCCTCCATATCAACGGAAATTAAAGGTGAGGTTTCTGTCAACCCATATCCGTTACATAATTTTCTTCCATACACTAACGCAAATGCAGCTCTTATTTTATCCGACAACGCATCTCCACCACTCACAAAATATTCTACAGAAGAAAGTGGTGCGGTTTTGAATAAGCAAAGTAATCCGTACAACGCAGGAACACCTAGCATAATGGTAGGCTTATGTTGTAATCCTGCAAAAATATCTTTTCTGCTAATCTTGGGAACAACAACAATGGAGCTCCCCGAAAATAAAGCCGACCATACACACGTATTTTGTGCAAAGCAATGAAAAAGAGGCAACACACAAAAAAGTCGCTGTGCTTGCCCAAATGGCATTCTGGCAAAAATTTGTGCAACATTAGTCATAATATTTTTAGAACTTAACATTACCCCTTTAGGCAACCCAGTAGTTCCTGAAGTGTAAAGCAGCGCCGCAAGATCATCGGGCCCTAGAGCTTTTATTTCAAAGTCGGGTAAAACATCTGGAACACCACAGGTCAACTCCATATCTTCTTGCGTAAAAATAGGAACTCCACTCTCTACAAAAAAATCAACCTTATCAGTTGACGTTATAATCAATGCAGGATCTGAGTCTTTCAAGATATGATTTAATTCACGCTCACGCAAAAAAATGTTAAGGGGCGCAACCACTGCGCCCGCCTGCCAAGCACCAAAATAAGCAACATAAAATTCTAAAGAGTTTCTATAAAATAATAAAACTCTATCTGAAGGCCTTACCCCTTTTTCTATAATTTTTTTACTGAATAGCATTGCCATGTAATAAAGCTCTTTATATGTTATTACACGATCTTGATATATCAATGCAACGTTAACAGGAAATTTTTCGCTTGCTTTTTGTAATATTTTTCCTGCAAATATGATTTTTCCATCTTCCAAAATCTCTTTGGAAAAAAAATCAAAACGCTCTTTTTCTGTCAGACCTTCTAACACCTTCATCATAACTCTTTTTTATCTCCGGTTGTTTCCCCTATCGCAATAACGCCAACAGGGCATGCAGCTTTAGCTGCCATAATACTTTTTTCATTATTTTTTATATCTGCACCCACCTTTACGCGAGAAACATCTGTAACTTCAAAAACGTCAGGAGCTAAAAATTCACACGCCCCACATGCTATGCATCCAGGCTTTATTTTTATGTTTTCCATATTGTTATATTTTCACCAAAAAATCTAGGCTTTACCCTAAAAGTTAAAAAAATCCCCGCAAAGAATATATATTGTCTAAAATTTTTTGGACAATACTATACCAAAAATCAATTACATATTATATTATTTTTAATAATACCATGATAAAATTTTAATATAAACAGGATTAGAGTCAAACGTATGACAATAGGTGAAAAATGAGCAAGCTACAAAAAGGCATTCTTATATCAATAGAAGGCATCGATGGTTCGGGCAAATCAACATTAGCCCGAGCTCTACAAAAACAACTAGAAAAAAAAGATCTCCCTGTGTTGCTTACCTATGAACCCGGTGACTCTCCCCTGGGAAAACATATAAGAAAAATCCTGCAAGAAAGAGATTTTGCCGTGTGTGGCCAAGCAGAGTTCCTCCTGTTTGCAGCCGATAGAACCCAACATTTTACGGAAGTGATCATTCCGCATCTTGAAAAAAAATATATTGTCATATCTGACAGAATGGGCGATTCCTCAATGGCCTATCAAGGGTATGCTCGTGGTGTAAATAAAGAAATGATACAAAAAGTAAACAACTGGGCAATGCAAAATAGAAAACCCGACACAACATTATATATACAACTATCTGTAGCTTCAGCATTACAGCGATTAAAAAACAGAAAAGAAGCCCCAACCGTTTTTGAAAAAGAAAAAGAAGATTTTACCAAAAATGTCATTAAAGGATTTGAAGAAATTTTCAAAAATCGTGACAACGTTATAACCTTAGATGGTGAACAATCAGCAGACATGGTAGCAAAAGAAGCATATGACAAAATTATGAAATATCTTTCTGTTGACACTTAAATAACGTGAGCTCGATCTAAGAAGATTAATATAAATGTTGAGTAATGGTTAAAAGAATAAAGCATTTATCTGAAAAAAATTATTAATTCTCCGTTCGCCCTGAGCTTGTCGAAGAGTACGAACTCCTTATAATAACTAAGAAAAATTTTAAAAAATAGGTAAGTAATTTTTTATAAGGAAAAATTTAAATACTTTTTTATAATGATTTCGTACCCTTCGACAAGCTCAGGGCGAACGG
>Ga0180433_10003030_pt1 | contig 25160 bp, 23 predicted proteins | sample SS_ome_8_FD_132980 | JGI IMG/M metagenome (GOLD analysis project Ga0180433, IMG submission 132980) | Hypersaline lake sediment archaeal communities from the Salton Sea, California, USA - SS_1_D_1 metaG | ecosystem: Environmental > Aquatic > Non-marine Saline and Alkaline > Hypersaline >... | reverse complement strand
CGTTCATAATGCCATGACGTATTTTACGATGTATAGCTATAATTTTTGTTGGCCGGTACGAACGCTTCGTGTGCAAGACCGAGATGATCGATGGCATTGCAGGACACCTGCGATGGCCGCAGGGTTGACGGATCATATCTGGCCTTTGCACGAATGGCTGACATATCCGGCTGTTCAACTAAAATAAGACACAGGGGGAAACTGTGACCTCCTAACTATTTGTTAAAGAGTAGCCGGTCTGTCTCTATATTTGCCATTCTTTGTCCTTTTTATGCTACGGAATTCTCACTCAGATTTGCTGTGCTTGAGCGCTTCTTCGACTACCTCATCATATGTCACACAGTTGGCTCAGCAGACGCATCCCATACTTACGATGATGACCTGTTAGAGCAACGAACTCATTGAGTATTCGTGTCTTGCCCTTTTTGAAGACTCGCGATATCGCTGTCGCTTTGCTTCAGACAACTTCCTTCCAGTCTGTGAGCTGATGCTCTTGCCCATCGCATGCCTCCAGTTTTTGGTAACATTTTACTAAGGCAACGACCAAACTCGGGTGACAGAAAACGTGACTCGATGCAGACATAATTCTTTACATTTTGCGCGGTTTCTGCTTTACATTCAGCGGTTCTTGGTTAGGATAAAAACTAGAAAGCAACGGCAAAATACGCGGCTGCCAATCATGGCTCTTATCGGTACTATAGGTATTTGATATTGCATGTTATCAAATAGTATCAAAATGTGTGTGAACCGTTAGAAAACTTTTTGATCGGTTGGGTTAAATTTTGTAAAAATATTGACCTTGTAGTGAGAAAATTATGGTTTGGGAACATTTAAACAGAAAATGTCAACTTCTTTTCTTTTTACTGTTTTCTGTGAGCTTAACAAGTGACATCCGGGCTTCTTACAAGATTGATACTAGCTTGATAGGGCATTGGGAGCTTAATCGAGATTGTAACGATTACTCCGGCAATGGTAACCATGGCCAAAATCATGGTGTAATTTTCCTCAAGACAATGGCCCCAAGCGGGTAGGAAGATACTGTAGCTGTTTTTAATGGCACCAGTTACATCAAGATAGCTGACAACAAACAGCTCGACCTGGGTAAAGGTGATTTCTCAATATCTACGTGGATACGGTGCGATGATCAAGTAACTGATGTCATTGGTGACGTTTTAAACAAGTATGACAAGGCGCTTAGAAAGGGTTTTAACTTTCATATTACTGCCAGTGCCTCCGACTATAACTCAATTAGTGATGTGCGAAGCGTTCACTTTGGAGTTGATAACGCCATAGAAGGCTTTTGGCAAGATTGTGGCAGACCCTGCCCAAGTAATACGTTGGTCAGTACACTCGTGGTATATAAAGGACAACTGTATGCAGGTATTGCTGACGCCGTTGATCCTAATGATGCCTGCCGTGTTTTTCGCTATGCAGGTGGGGAAAAATGGATTGATTGCGGTCGTTTGGGGGATGACCCATTAACCTTATCCGCGCAATCTACGATAGTACACAACGGCAATCTTTATGCCGGGACTGGCACATGGGATTGGGTTAAAGTTTCCGCTGGAATAGGTGGTCCGACTCATGTTTATAGATATCAAGGTGGCACAAGTTGGGGCGATTGTGGGCAAGTCGGAGATGGTTATAGAGTTGAGTCATTGGCATCCTTTAAAGGCCATCTATATGCCTCAGTAGATAAAGGTGGCTGTTACCGATATGAAGGCGGTAAAAGATGGACTCTTTGCAGCGATGAGAAAACCAGGTTTGGCTGTATGATGGTTTACAGAGGTAATTTATACGGGGCGTTCTCCTCCCCAGTTAGCCGATACAATGGAGAGAACATCTGGACTGTTATAGGAGATTCCTACAATAGGTTTGGCATCACACAAATCCACACACTTGGAGTCTATGGCGGCTATTTGTACTTGGGCTCTTGGCCTGAGGGAAGGGTTTTGCGTTACGAGGGTAATAAGATATGGACAGATTGCGGTTACTGTGGTATCGACATAAGCAAACGTAAGATTAACGAAATCAACGACTTGCTTGTATATAATGGCAAGCTCTATGCTGGCGTGATTCCGAAAGCTCAGGTCTGGCGTTATGAGGGCGACAAGAAATGGACCCTGATAAGACAGTTAGTTGTGAAACCAGAATCGGCTCACACAACAGGATACCGCGTCCCCTGTATGGCGATTTTTCAAGGCAAGCTATATGCAGGGACCTCTACATGGCGGGGAGTTGCTGATGAAAATGATACGAGCGATGCGGGGAAGGTTTTTTCTTGGGAAGCTGGAAAATGTGTTTCCTACGATGATGACCTTGGCTCAGGCTGGAGACATTCAGTAGCTGTCAGACAGAACGGATTTCTAAAGCTATACGTTGATAGTAAGCTCGTTTCGACATCCTCCCCATTTGACCCGTCTGACTATGATATCTCAAATAATAAGCCATTGCTGATCGGCTTTGGTGCTGAAAATTACTTCAACGGTAGTATGACCGATGTTCGTATCTATAACCGTTCTTTAACAGCAGATGAGATAAATTCACTGTATAATGATTTCAAATAAACATGACCCTCGGTAGGGTCAAAACGTCATTTGAGAGCTTCATTAAAGTCGTTTCTTGTTATCTGTGTTGCGTGACTTTAGAAAATTGACGGAGATCCATAAATGCCCCATACAGGCGTTTCGGCGCAGGTCGTGGACTTCTGGTTCGATTTGGAGGCGAAATAAAGAGCTTCTCCCACTTGTCGTGGAAATTCAGCCTGCGGTCTGGCAATAACCAACTGGCCTTATGTAACGGCCTCCTTTCTGTCAATCGTCTGGGATAAGGCCTCAGTCAGCAAGGGGTGACATAAGATTTTGTGCACACATTCATTATAGGGCCACAAAGAATTCCTCTCAATCTGGTCGATAAAAGGATTTTTGGAAACCGAAATGTTAACCAGATTTGAGAAGAATGAAAATGTGCCAAAAAAAGGAATCGGTACAACAGGCAGAAAAGTGAAACGCCAAAGACGTCAAGGTCGATTGGCGATTCACAACAGTGGATGCAGGGGTCAGATGAAAAAACTCTATCCATCAATCTCGACGCGTGAGAGACTACTACTCTTGCACGTAGAAAACCCCCTGACTTCGATCAAACCAGATGTTTTGCCCCCTCGCCACATCTTCTGCATGGACGCTGATAAGCTTCAGCGGGTTATGGAAACCCATCGCCACCAATTCATCCCACCGCGTCAATTTTGATGAGGCTAGGTGGTTCATACACTCTAGCATTGTCGCTGATGAGCCGACCAAATACCCGGTGGCCGGGTCATACAATCGGCCGCTATCCTCCAACACCACTTTACGACCCCAAATCTCGTACGTGCCTGGTCCAAGGCCCGTCAACGGTGTGGCATCGCTCACCACCACGCAACGCTCTGGTCCCTTCACCCTAATGATGCCCTTGAGCACCGAAGCTGGCAGATGATGGCCATCGGTTATTATGGTTGCAACAAGGTCATCGTTAGCCAAGGCCGCCCAGAGGGGATTCTTGTGTCTGGGCATCATAGCCGGCAAGCCGTTGCCCAAATGGGTAATGGAAACCGCGCCCACATGGCAAAGTCTATCCAAATCCTGCTCGCCAGCCATCTGGTGTCCCAGCGAAACTGCGATCTTTCTGTTTACCGCGTACCGTGCCAGCTTCTCTGCCCCCTCCGCTTCTGCGGCTATAGTTAGGAGCTTGACAGTGCCATCCGCCCAGTCAATCAATTGCTTCAGGTAGTCTACATCGGGCTTGCTGATCCATTCGGGATTGTGCGCTCCCCGAGCACCTTCTTCTGGAGAAATAAAAGGTCCCTCAAGATGTATGCCCAGCAAACGACCACGAAACTCTTTACGGCGTAACACAACTGCCATTATTGACAGATTGCGTCTGTAGACATTCTTCGGACTGGTTACCATGGTGAGCAAAAAAGCTGTTGTTCCAGCTTCGAAAAGTTCTTGGCAGGCCCGCACAAGATCGTCCTGGGTCAGGTCGCCGCTGGAAAAATCCACCCCTTTGTACCCGTTTACCTGCAGGTCCACTAATCCAGGTGTCAACCAACGGGTGACAGCCTGCTTCTTTTCAGACTCCGGTTTGCAGAAACCCTGCGACCCCACTTCGCAAAAACCCAGCTTAAGTAATGATGCTGCCTCTTGGTCCATGAATATTTTGCAGTTCTTATGCTACTGAAGGATTGAGGCCGGGCACACAGACGTGACTTGCCCCTCTAATGCGTTTTTGACCGCCCGGGCCTTACGCCTTTCCGGCAGCGAGGCAATCAAGCCCGCACCTTTCATTATCTGCCTGATACCCATCGATATCACCTGCCGAGGTGCTTGTTCCAAGTCCTGAAACCAGCCTTCAGCTACCTGCTATTGTCTGTCTTGTCTATCCATGTCAACGACAATATAAGCGTGTTGAACTTCGAAATCTGCGGGCGGGTCGTTGAAGGCTAAATGTCCGTTCTCACCAATGCCCACTAGGGCCACATCGACGGCGATCCCAGCGATAATGTCTTCTAATCTTTGGCATTCCTGGTGCGGGTCTGCGGCATTGCCATTGACAAAGTGTACGGCTTTCAGGGGAGGCAGTTTATCCAGGAACCGCTCTTTCAAAAATTTTCGGAAACTCGCTGGATGCTCTGGTTGCAGCCCTATGTATTCATCCAAATGAAACAGAGTGACTTTCCGCCAGTCAATTCCTTGCGCCTGGACTAAATTCTGGAGCGTTTCGAATTGACTTGTGCCCGTGGCTAAAACAATATTTGCCTCTGCTTTCGTTTCGATTGCTTCCTTTATAGCTTTTGCGGCTGCTGTCCCGGCTGCTACTCCCACCTGTTGTACTCTGCTGTAGACACATTTCTCCATAATCTATCCTTAATTTGCGATAATGGTACGAAGCTACGCCAAGCCCACCAGTATGCGGTCAGGCTCTGCCTTTCCGGAACAATTTCAGCCCCACATGGCCAATGACTAATCGCAAAGGCCAATCTATTAGCAGCCCTGGGAACCAACTATTGACTATATAGCCATTCGATGTCTGACGCCAATCGCAAATGCCCTTCGCATTGACTCGCATTCTGACTTCAGCCATAGTATTTGCGAACTAAAGCCATACAGCTATTGGCTGTGGACACATCTGGAACGTTGCGCACATCATAAAAAACACCGCCAAGTAATTCATGATCTCTAAGTGTTTGATAAAAAGCTGGAAATTCTACCGGACAGATAAGTGGTACTTCACCTACGTGTTTCTTAAGGTCGCTCAGAGTTTCAAATGCGGGTGGGTTGTCTTCTTCATCGAATAGGCGAATCGCCTTGAGCCCTTTTAAGACGGAAGCAGCTTCTAGCAGATGTCGTCCATTGCTGTGTATGTGAATTACACCTCCATCAAACTGGGCAAAGATTTTCTCAATAGGTTCTCGTCCCCACTTCTCAAAACAATGTACTGACGTCATATGAAAAGGATCCAAGCTTTCGGAGACAATCTTGCCTGGAACCCACTGGGCATAATTACTACACGTGCCGCCCTCTACAAGTGGTACTTTCTCAAAGAATGTTTTGTGGATCAGGAGATTGGTTTCGTGAGCCAAGTCGATTGCTTTCTGTATCATTTCTGGATTTTCTTCAAGATCAAGATAGGCTTGCGTTGCGCCCACTAGTTCAAAGACAAAGTTTAGGCCATTAATAAGTATAAAATGACTAATACCGTACTTGCCACAAGAGGCTTGCACGAACTTACCCAAGTAATTTGTATAGCGATTGTACCACTCATGATCAGTGCTAAGTGACAACGCATCAAATTCAGACCACTGTTGTAGTATGGGAGGGACCATAGACGATATCCATCCCTTTTCAACATCGCACAGAAACCTAACATCACCTCCAAACAACCCACCATATAATCCCTGGTCCATCTCGCTCAGGTATGCACTGGGGATCGAATCATCATATATCGTCGTGTGCTCTCGTGTGTATTTATCCCAGAATTCGAGACGTTCCCCGATGTTAGGATAGTCGCAATATCCGGCCTGATGTCTTTCAGCAAACTCCGCCAAGTTCTTACTGGGCACATTCATCTTGGCAAGGACGATCCTCTGCTGCCGATCCTGGTACAGCTGTCTCAGCCTGTGCAAGACCTGCTCGCCTTCAGGGCAATAACTTAAGGGAAAGTATCGCATAGACATAATATGCTTTCTCCATCTAGGTTTAATCTGCATTACTGTTTCTCTTTTTTGATTGAAGAGCGTCGCAACATTCTATCCGGCAAGAAAGTTTCAACCCCTCTCACCCTATGAAGAGCGAAAAGGAAAAAGATGATTCTTTCGGTTCCCAGTCACGATCTTGGTAAAGAATAGCAACAACATTGGGCATATTGAGGGCATTTGGCTGATATGTTATCGGACAAGTTCTCCAATTTTGCACGGAGGCTCGATATGCCCAAACAAAAACGCCACCCAAACCAGCTCAGTCCTGAACCGGCTTGCTTACCACTGTCTTTCTTCGCCTGCCCCAACAGTGACTGTGCCGACTTCAACAAGTTCGACGCAGACAACCTTTCTATCGCTGAATGGATGGGCAAGAATAAAGCCATTCGACGGCTATACTGCAGAACCTGTGGAACGCGTTTCAGTGAACGACAAGGCTCACTTATGCAGGATACAAAGCTGGCGCCGCCCGATGTGGTACGCATTATCAAATGTCTCGGCCACGGCTGTTCGGTGGAAGCCACCGCGGACATCTGTGAAGTCGATGCCCGGACAGTACAGCGTCTCCTGGAGAGAGCGGGTAAGAGTGCCCAGGATTTCCATCGGCTGCAACTTGAAAACCTCGATGAGCCTCTCCAAGCGGTCCAGATGGACGAACTGCACGGCAAGACAGTCAAATCCAAACGCAAAACCGAGGCGGTCAAGGTGCCCAAAAAGCTGCGTAAACGTCTGCGTAAAAAAAGGGCAAGACGTGGCTTCATACGGCTCTGGCCGTAAACAGCAGGTTTCTGCTGGAATCGATCATCGGCCCACGCACTCTGCAAACCGCGATGCAATTGACTGCTTCGGTGGCGATATATTCCAAGGACAGAAGCCCTCCGCTGATCCTGATAGACGACCATTTGCCATATCCCCAGGCGATCCTGCAGGTCTTTGGACAGATCAAACACTGTCGCCGCAAAAACGGCAGAGGAAGAAGGAAGTATCCGCGTCTGAAAGCTCCTGCGGATTTGCAGGTGGGTGTGGTAAAGAAGATTCGAGACCACAAAGGCAATCTGTTGAAGGTATCGAGCCAGGCACTGTTTGGCAAAAAGAAAGAGATCGAAAAGTGTATTCAAAAACTGGGTATCGGTCAGAAGATCAATACCTCGCATATAGAGCGCCTCAACGGCACTATACGAGGCCAGCAGGCCCGATTGGCTCGGCGTACTCGGAACGGTTCTCATCTGCAGATGATGCTGCAGTATTCGATCTGGCTGTGGCGGGATTTGTACAACTGGACATGGCTGCACTATTCTTTGCTGGAGGAAACGCCGGCGATGGCGTTGGGCCTGACGGGAGAAGTCTGGCCGGTTCTGAAGTATGTGTTGTATCCAGTTCACGTCAGCGACCTGCAGTATCGGGACTGGGCCGAGCAGCGTAACGGCGTGCTGGAATCAGCCATTGATATTTATAAACGTAACAAAGCTTTACCAATATCATGACGCAGTACCGAATTTTAGATATCAAGGGCCCATGGATCCACCAATCCCCGAACGGACTTGAACCGTCAACCTTCGGATCGATAGTCCATATCTACTCCTTATGAACACTTCCTATAGCCAACTGTCTCAAGAATTTCTTAGCCCCACGGGCATATACACGTTGCCCTATTTCCTTGCGACTTACTCCTTTACTAAGCAGTCTTTTTGCCTGCTTTGCAGCGGCAATAAATGCCCGGACTTTTTCCGCCGTGCTCTCCTGACACATATCCGCTTCAACAAAAGTGAAAACATAACTAGCACCATCGGCGACGGCCTGATATACGAAGTCTACAACACTTTGCAGACTCATAGAGCGGTAGTGGTTCACGGCTAAGCGCCAGCCGAATGGAACTGGTGTGGCTGCACGAATAATCGCTGGATTTAGGTTAGGTGAGACCCCGGGGTCATAATCGACTATTGACTCCTTTTCCAAATATGGCAATTGCGCTGGTTTCATATCTTCGCAGTGCACAATTCTCCCCGGTACCGGTCCATCATAGTACATACCCCAATACGGGAGCACAAACTCTTCCCATAGCGCCGCGGGTATCATTGCAGCAATGTCGTCACACAGTCGTCCATGGTCAGGTTCACTATCAAGGACTTTTGTATTTTCAACTCTGCAGAAAAACTGACAGAAGTCCACGACGCTTGCTGTGGACAGTTGCAAAAACTCGTGGAGCACATCGGGCTTGTCAAACAAATCGTACATGAATGTTTCGCCCAGCAGTCCCCAAGCTGTGGTAACCGGCCCCTCCCACTGCCAGCCGAAATAGACCCGTTCATCCGGAAAGGCATTCTGCATTATCTTGTAAAAGTCCAAATAAAAAGGGGCCATTCCAGCGGTTGCAAAATCAACCTTCCTTTTCAGGTATTTAATGCCTTCCTCTGCAGATTCGAACAAGAACTTGGTACACGGCTCACCTGCTTCAGGAAAATATAACTCCGCGCCGAGTGTATTCAGATGACCATATTTAATCATTGGCGTACTGACAGGTGGCACTGGGACATCGGGCCCAAAGAGTTCCTTTAGGAGAAGTCTTCCTCTACGGTATGCCTCTATACAGGAAGTCGGTTTCTTATAAAATTCTTGAATTGGCACATCTGCCAGCATCCACACTGAACTGCCTGCCACGCCCACATACCAACTAAATCGTCTTTGCTCCCAAAGTTTCTGGTAATTTGGTTTTTCCACTATTTCCACTTCCAACCCAATCAGTATGTCGTTATGTTTATCGCCTTAGTATCCAGAAAAATGTCCCTATCAAGACCCCAACACCGGCCCAGCCTGCAATAAAACCAAGAAGCCCGATGAAAGTCGGCTTTGGAATTTCAAAATCGCGATGCTTAAACAGAACGTTTCTCGGGGCCGGCTCGACTCCCTCAGGTAATGTGAAAGGCTCAGTTTCTGGTTCCTCGGGACTAACTGGCGTCCGGATACACTGGTAGAACTTATCGAGTTTTTCTTTCTTTTCCGGTTTGGTCAAAAGGCTGACCCCAATATCGCTAACCAGCCCTAAGACGAGATAAATAATCATCTGCCAAGGTAAATAGAGCTTATCTCCAAGAAGCATGAACTCCGGCAACTTGTTGGCAAACGCAGCGTTGAAGTCCCAGAGAACTCTGTCAAATACACTGATTTTGCTAGTAAACACCAGAGTCGCCAAACCTATGCTGGTACTAGCCCATGCTGCCACAGAAGTAGCGCGGCGCCAAAACAAGCCGACAAGAAATGGAACACCCATCATTGCAGCCACTTTCCAAAAGATTTCCAGCCCCTGTACCACATTTTCAAGTTGATATGAGCAAAAGATTCCGCACAAAACCACCAACCCGGCAACTACACGTCCAACTCCCATATAGTGCTGGTCCCGACGGTCGCGTGCTATCAGGGGTCTGTAAATATTCTCCGTGAACAAGGCCGAGGAACAAACCATAAAGGCATCGCACGAACTCATCACTGCCGCCAGCATTGATGCTATGAACAGTCCCACAAGCCCGGGCGCAATTTTTGGCAGAAGGTCGTGAGCCATCAGACCATAGACGTGGTCTATGTCCACATCTCTGCCAGCATACAGTCCGATTGCGCACAGTCCGGTTAGCACCCAAGCAATTGTGCATGCCCGTTTGAATAAAATGCCGCCCATCACACCAACCCGACCCTCCATCTCTGTATTTCCAGCGCCGGCCAAGGCCATAACGTGCGGCTGAGTCACCCACCCAATCAGTGCATTGAGTGAAATAATCGCAATGTAAAATGTTGTGATTTCACCAGGGCTAACGATCTGAAACATGCTCGGGTCGGCGATTTTTTCTCGTAATCCCGACAAACCTCCTACCTCAGACAATGCAAAAGGTAGGACAAGAAATGAAAGGACGATGGTTAGCATACCCTGAACAAAGTCGGTGACGATGGCAGCACTCAATCCGCCCGCCATGCCATAAATGATGAACATTATAGTCATCGTCCAAACGGCCAAGTTTGGATTGATGTGTCCGCCGGAGACTGCCGCTATCATCGCAGTTGAGCCTTTGAGCATAACGCCGATACTGACCATCAACTGTAGCATGCCCACAAAGGCGTACAAAACGCTAACGCTGCGATCATAGCGAGCACTGAAAAAGTCGCCTACGGTTACGGCTCGCATTCTGCGAAACAGTGGAGCAATAAACCAGTAGAAAGGCGTGCAAAACAACCATAACCACTGGTACCAGATACCGGAAGCGCCACAGCGATACGTTTTAGCTGCGACACTTACAGCCTGGTCGGAATGTGTGCCAGTACCGAACATGAAAAACATCATCATTATTTTGCCGAACTTGCGGTCTCCTATGAAGTAACTTGTGGCAGTGCGGACTTTCTTAACTGACCACGTCCCGATTACCGTAATCCCAACGAGGTAACAAGCAACGATAAGCCAATCTGCCAAACTAATTCCCAGCATGCCCTTGCCTTGTCCTTGCTCCACTCAGCCAACACGCAAGCCCAATGATTTCACACCTTATGGCGAACAGCAGCGAACCATCTTACCTGCAAATGCCCATGAACGAGCTTAGCCGTCAACGTTAATCCTTTGGTCTCGACACGCCATACGTTTTTGTCGTAGAAACGTAGAAAGCACGCACAATCCCTATCCATCTATACGCCTTTTATCCCATCACTTACCGGATGTATAGCGCGCAAAGAAATCTCCGCGCAATCCAACAATTTCCATCGCGCTCTCCGACACTATAGACTACACTTCACTCGTTTCCCGTTCTTGACCAAGCAGTGGAATTCTCTTTTCCCACAACCGATGTCGCGAGTACCGCGACCTCTGTATGCGCCTGGTCAACGTCCGGTGGGTTGCCGTTTCAGACCACTACCCGGACTATTTGAATAACTTGCCTGCAACATTGTTATTTCTGTTAGGGTCCACCTAACTAGGGGCCACTTGCTCAAGGTCGCCGGCCAACCTCGGCCGCGCGTTCATCCAATCCAAAACCTTCGGACCCTCGTCTCCCCCATGCAGTAGCCTTTTCCATTCTCCTCCCAAGCCTCTACGGGCCTCCCTTCTCCGCGCCTTTTTCCTCAAGTTTCGCAAGCAAAGCAGTCAAGTGTGTCAACGCTCCCTCGGCCATCGAAGCGGCCAGCGCGTCGCGTGGCCATGGCAAAAACGCGCCTTCCGCCGACGTCTTGTCCTGGCGAAGAGCCTCGGCGAGCTGTTGTGCCTCGGTCAAATGGACGCGGGCCTCATCGCATTTGCCATCGCGAGCAAGCCGAAACGTCTCCACGCATTCGTAGTAGTACTGTACCGTCCGCTCGCCATAGGTAAACATCCGCTCGTCCTCTTTGATCCGGCCCCGAATCCGCTCCGGCAACTCGGCAGCCAAGGTCCCATTGATCAACTGGCGGCAGGTCTTGCCGTGCTGGACGATCTCCAACAGTGTCGGCCCGTCGCAAGCCACGCCCGGTTCGCGCCGATAACGAAGATGCGAGTTAGGGAAGAGATTCGCAGCTCCCGCTCGCAGCCGCCGGGCAAGACCGTACTTCAGTTCGCGGCAATTACAGAGCATCTGCTCCAGCGACTCGTAGAAAGCCCGCATGGTCTCGGCAGCTGGACCATAGCGCTTGGCGAAGTAGTCTTGCCAGAGAGCCTCGCAGTCGGTCCTCACGTCCCAGAGCTGGTGGGCCATTTGGTAGTTGGTCAGTGCCTTGTTCCCCCAATTGCACGTGGTCACATGCATGTACTGAAAGTGCCGAGCGCCGACTTCGTAATAATACGGGATATCGTTGGCCATGGTGTGCATGAAGCAGATGGGCAACGATCGGAACCGGGACCAGTTATAATACTCCCCGACCGCCAGTTGGCCTCGGTAGTACCGATCAGGCTCGACGGCCCAGCCATCAAGGTGAGTCTGGTGGTGGAGGTTTTTCAGACAGTCTGGTTCATCGAAGTTGTGCACATAACAGCGCCTCTGGGGATAAAAGGTGGCCACGCACGTCTGATAATCGAAGCCCTCCGGCAATGGTCGGGTAGGAGGCTGGGCCACGTCAGAGTAGGCCAGAAAACGGATGGGCACCAATCGAGACAGCCTGCCTACTGCATGGGCTTTCTTCACCTCTTGGTCTAGCCGATGGACCAATAGCAGGTTGCGATCAGTTGGGGTACCCAGCTTCTTACACTCCGGGCAGGAGCACCAGCGGCCCCCGTCGAGAGTCCAGAAGCGGATCACGTCGGCCCCCCGATAAGGGCCATCAATCAAGGCCTGAACGTAGTTCTTTACGAACTCGGTGACCGCCTCCGAGTTGGAGGTGCAGAAGTTGACGCCTGACCACTTCCGTACGCCTGGGACTCGCTTGCCGTTGACCAGTGGATACCATTCCGGGTGCGCCTCGAAGTATGAGAGCTTGCCGTCCTTGTCAGCGTCGCCTTGATACTGATCGCTTAGCGGATACGGATCCTTCGGCTTACTCTCATCGCCCCGGAAACGCAAGTGGTCATAAGGATACGGCAACTCCGGGCCGAAGAATAGCCACTCGGAATCGTGCATCCCGCAGACCATGCGGATGCCCAGCTTGCGGACGAGCGCGTGGTCCGACTGCTCGATGCACCAGTCATTGAGCCGGTTGCGAGCCATCCAGAGCAGGAACTCCGGGTTCCCGCGATCCTGCCACGCCATGAATCCCCGAGTCTGGAAGCTGGGACGCTCGGTGACGTCCAGCTCCACCAATGTATCGATCCGGGGCACCTCTTCGTGCAATTCGCCCGGGGCGAACCAGCGGCAGCCGTGCCGGTACAACAGGTCGTAACACCCATACAGGGTGCCCACGCGGCTGCCCCCAGCTACCAGCGTGATGCGGCGGCCGTCGATTGTAGCCGTCTTCAGGTGGTATCCTTCACGTCCCAGGCCAGCGAGCTGCTTCGCATCCACCCCCAACCGGCCGGCAACTCCTCGACTGGCGGCGTTGGAGGCTGGGCCGCCCACCAGTATCATCTCCCCCTGACGCAACGTCTCATCATCGTCGACGATATGGAAGTCCTGCTCGCGGCCGGTCATCTTGCGAAGATAATGCTGCAACTCCACCGCGGCGAAGCACTCCGTGCAAACGGTGTCGTCGGCGGGATCGGCGTCAAGCCAATCGACCTGGTCCTCGCTTTGCGCAGCCGCCTCGGCCGACGGGTGTCGGCCGAAATTGACCACGATAGCGCTGTCGGCCCGAACCAAGCTGCTCAAACATGACGTTGCGACGACGGCGCCAAGTATACCCTTCAACAGGCCCCGCCCAATCAATCTCATATTCATACGAAACCCTTTCTAGTTCGATCTGCTTCATATTCCCTGTTAATTGTTGCGATGACCTTCCGTACCAAGCTCAGCCAATTCTGTGTCCTTCACTTGTCTGCTCTACAGGCATGCTTCTGCATAACACCGCTGTACACATCGTCTCTCTGTGGACCGGTCCACCAAACGAATTAATCGCATTGCCTCTATTGACAGAGCGGAGGTCCTTCTCGACAGAACGGCCTCCGCTCTCTATCACCACTCGAGCCAGACAATCAGTCACATGCCGTTCCCGGCACCCGATTGCACTGGAGCCACTGCATGGCAAATGTGGCCAAATCAATCAGATCAACCTTACAATCGTGGTTAAAATCAAACATCGGATATTCAACGCAAATTTCACCTCCGGCCAGCGAAGTGTATAACTCAGCCACTTCGTAAGGATCCAATGGGTAATTATACACCCGATAATCATCTATTGCTCCGACATAGAAACTATCCACCATCCCACAATTCTGACGAGCTCCAATGACCATCGGATACTGCCACGGTGCGAACTCAGACGGTTCACCCGTAACCAGTTTCATCCTCACGCCGTCCAGGTAGACTGCCGCTTCTCCGGATTCGGTGTCCCATGTGCAGGTTATCAAATGCCAGGCACCAAAAATCGAGCCCGAGGGAATGCATGTCGTGGACAGAGCCTCGCTATTCTCATCACGGATAATAAAGGGCAACCGATTGGCGCTGGGACTAAATTCAATCGCAAAAGCAGTGGTCGCACCGTCATTATACGTAGCGGCAAAGGCAAAGTCATCACCTCCCTCGAAGTCCATCCAAAATGAGACCGATCCCATCTCTAGCCCATTGCCAAAACCGGCTTTCGGAAAGCCGTCCGTTCCCAGGTTGACATAATTTGAACCATCAAATCTCAAGGCCTTGCCGTCCATTCCGTCAACGTAAACCGGATCATCCATGGTTCCATCATTGGTGCCGGCGGAATCGTCGAGGTTGTCATCAAACTTGTACCATGCCAGCAGGCGTTTTACGAATAGCGTTGCGGCCTCAGAATACTCTGTGCCCGCGTTATTGGTAGCTCCGCAAAAGTAGCTGCCTTCGTCCGCCGATTCCACAATAATGGTCAACTGATTGCTTTGCGCACCGGAAATGTGGCCCGGTTGGTCGGAAAGGGGATTACTTGTATCGCCCGGCAGGCCTTTATACCACTGACAGTTTTGTACCGGCCCGCCCGTGGTTCCCGCCACCGCTGTAAACATGATTGTCTCGCCTTCTAAAGCTCGAACGTTTTGCGGTTGACTACCCAGTGGCGGATCAAAACTCGGAACCGTCGTGATAGTCTCAAACGTCCAAATCACATTTAAGACGCGACCGCCATCAGCGAAATGTTCATCGACACACCAATAATACCGTCTATTGGCTTGCAGAGACGGTGGGCTTACTTGTTCAGTGGCAACCGGCACCTTAACCAAGAGATCGTCCACGGTTAGACTAGGTGTCTCGCCAAAATACACCCAGTGCTCCGTAACTTCGGGATGGGGCTGCGTGGGGTTGCACGGGTCCAACATGGTCGACCAGCTCAATTGGGTATCCAAAGCAACAGATTCGGCCTGATGAGCCGGTTGGGGCTTGTAGGTTAGAAATGCCTGCTTGTAAGAGAAGCCATCTAACCAAGTCCGCTGGCTGCCGCCCAAAAGCGGATCAAATACATATATATAGATTTCTCCTTTTTCATTGGCTGTTTCCGTTCCGATCAAGGCTTCCATTTCGTTAACTTCGCCGCCAAGCTCGGTAGCACCAGTTTCTGTACTGTTGTCCTCATTGTACCAGGTGGCGTTAGCACGATTGGGATCCAGGCCGGTAAACACACCCCATTTTACACCTGGTTTTACGTTGTCCCAGTAAATCGCATAGACATCATACACCTGGCCCGGATCCAAATCACTTATGGTGGTTTTCAGATCGGGTGCGTTCTTGCCGATAGTCTGATAAATCGTCCCCTCGTTGCCAAAACCCCTCTGATACCAGAACCCTGCAGTGCCAGCAGTAATATACCACGGGTCGATATCATCAACAGCCACTGTATTGGACGGCGTTACGTCAATGTAGGTACCAGTGACCGCCGAAGCTTGGCCTATCAAACTAATATTCAACAACAATGTCAATAATGTCGATGTCTTCTTCATTTTCGTTACACCTCCTTCTTCACCTGCCCTACAAATGAATATTTCCCAGCTAGATATATTTGTTCCAAAGTAACTGATTTCTTCACTATACATCCTCCTTTCATGAACATTGCCATCGGGATCCGAAAAAATCATAGACTTTTTCACAATGATCCTTTACAGACGCCCTCCATCACTCTGCGAGTTTATAGGCCCAGCCTTGGTCCATATAATCAATATCCGTTCGATGACCTTCAGGCACCGTTGTTATGCCGTACATATTTCCTTCCAGCATGGTTTTTTCTGCCAACTCTAGAGTCAATTTTTCCCGCCAGCGATGCAACTCAGCATGCCCGTCACAAAAGCCCAAGGTACTACTATCGCCATGCCAAACAGCCAACGGACTCCACCACTGGACCGGGTCATAACCCCTTTCTCTAGCCGCTAATGTCCAGAAGGCCGTATTAAATCCACGCGAATCAGCTTCTTCCACTAGCATGTATTTATCACCCGGCGATTCAATTTCGGTATATTTGCGAATCTGATGTTCGTAAGCTAAGAAGCCTTTGGGATATCCGTTCAGACAGGCAATCATTGAATAGCTTCGATAGCCCTCTGTACCAAAACTTTGTCTGTGGTCAGCGGGGCAATGAAAGGCTTTGTGGGTCTTGCCCATGTACGGAAAAATCAGGCCCCTTTCAATACCCCTGATCTTATCTTCTAGGGAACATGCATGATTACCATACGACCAGGTCGTATTGCCCATCTCATCCTGGGGCATTTGCACCCACGAGGTTTTTTGCCCGGGCAGCACCCAAGAGTGGACGATAAAGTCGTCGTTGTCGAGGTGGTACATGAACCATGCAGTGGAAATCGACTTGACATTTGCCAAACACGCACTACCGGCTGCTTGTTTTCTTGCACGCTGCAAAGCGGGCAAAAGAATCGCCATGAGCACAGCTATAACAGAAATCACCACCAGTAACTCAATCAGTGTAAATGCTCTTCGCATAGCCAGCCCTCCTTTCGAGCAACTGCTCTCTACACGTCAACTGCGCTTCATCCTTCGCCAAGCAGAGTATCTTTGCTTCTACCACATTTATTATCGTCTAACGACGCCCGGACGGGAACCTCATTTCGTATGAAAAAATCGTCATTTCGTGCATGCCCTTTGCCCTAATTACTTGAGGCAATGGTGCTTGCGATAGGTAAGAGGACTCATTCCTTTGGCTTGCTTGAAGTATCGAGCGAGGTTTTTTATATCCAAGCAACCGAGCCTTGAGGCAATTTGCGATATCGGCAGGTCTGTACTGACCAGCAGACGCGCGAACTCATCCACACGCACGCGCTTGATCTCCTCATGCACCGACCGACCGAGCGTTCTGGCAAATCGGTCGTATAGGCCGCGGCGAGAAATGGCGACTGACCTCAGCACGTCATCAACTTGGAGCGGTTCCTTTTTGGCTCGCGTGTGGATAAGGCGCAAAGCGTCCAGCACATAGTGGTCGGCTACAGTGAAGACATTCGTTGACTGTCTTGTCGCCACGCGGTTTGGCCGAACGACAACAGCGTGCTCCATCACCCGCTCACCTCTCATCAGTTTATCTAGTTCAGCCGCCGCTTCATACCCCGCCTTTGCTGTACTTAGGACTACGCTGGAAAGAGGTGGGCTCGCCAACTCACAGATCAGGTCATCGTTGCCGACACCTACGATAGCGACCTGCTCCGGCACCTGAAGATCCGCGATCTTGCAGGCCTCGACAACCTGTTGACTCATGTCGTCATTGCAAGCCATCAAACCGATTGGTTTTGGCAACAACTTAAGCCAATCTGCAATCACACGTTGCTCTTTTTCCCATGAGTGCTGACCGCCTAGTCTGCGTGGCTGGTACTCACAGTAGTGCGCTTCAAGCCCAGCTTCGGCAATCCTTTGGCTGAAGCTGTTTCCTCGTTGCCGAGACCAACAATACGCTTGCCCAAACCCACAGTAGGCGAATCGCTTGAAACCTCGATGCATAAGATGCTCAGCTGCCATTCTCCCAATGGCTGCATCATCGGTGACGATGTTAATCAAGCCCGGAAAGAGCTCCCTGTAGGCAGCAACGACAGTAGGAAGCCCGATGGCAAGAAACCGTTCAGTCTGTCCTCGTTTACGTTGCTCACGTAAAATCATGCCATCGGCATTCACCTTATGCAACCAGTGTGAAAAGACTTCTACCCTGCCGGTTCCCCAGTAGAACGGAGGTCTTCTATAAAATACCCAAGGCCCGTGAACGTGCGAGTACCTGGCTATTCCACGCAGAATGGCCCGCCCGTATGCTCTTGATGTCTCCATCATAATTATGACTTTGAAATTCTCTCGCATGACTCGTAAACCTGTACACTTCAAACGGCTATTGCAATGCCACGATCTATGCCATCAGCCTGGATTTGCCATCTATGAAAGCACGTTGTCAAGTTCTTTTTTTTTCCAAAAATCACCTGCATTGTTAGCACAGACTCCAAAAAGACATACACCTACCATATGCACCTGCATAAGGCCGCTGCCGAGGCAGAACTCGAGAGAGTGAAGTTCCTGGTCAGTAACGGAGCTGATGTAAACGCAGAGAATAACGACGGCTGGATAGTGCTGCACAGAGCGGCCGTGTTCGGCCACGCTGATATAGTAGAATTCCTTCTCGCCAACGGCGCTAAGGTAAATACTGTTAACAGATGGGGCTGCATGCCTCTGCACAGCGCAGCTCTCTACGGGCATAAGGATACCGTAGAACTGCTTATTGCTAATGGAGCTGATATTAAAGCAGAGACACCCGCAGGAGAAATGCCTTAGCAGATAGCCACACAGACGGGTTATGAAAAAATCGGCGAACTGCTTTGAAAACACGGAGCAGAAGAATAGCCGGTACGAAGCAAAGATTTTCTGGACCGGTCCCACCAGCCTATTCGAACCAGTGCGCACGCACGAACCAAGCTGATTCAGTGGTATTTTCGGTGTGAGCCTGATTGCCAGCCAGTTGTCATAAGCACTTGTCTTTACTGATTTAATCGCAATTCTCGCAGAAACTGCAAAACTGTGACTTTCAACTACTTATTATCTAAGGCCCAGTTGTACATAGCCTTGACTGCTGCGATACGATTATTGATTGTGTTCAGCGACTTACCAGCCTTTATCAACCTCTTACGATAGTCTTGCAGGGCAACGGTGGAAATATCTGAGACAGCGCGGTTTGGACCCACGAATCTTGCAAAGTCCCTCAGGAGGGCTTTCTGATCACACAGATGACGGAGTTTTATCTCTCCGACCATACGACGGGACTCTTGGTGATCTAAATACAAATTACATAACATCCTCATGGTCAGAGTGTTCCCGGTGCTCGTAGGCCTTGGCAGTTTGCCCGCATGTAGACACGCTGCTTGCTCCAGATAGCGATTCAAGGCCATTTTCTTGTCAGTGCCGAAATAGTAGAGCTTGCCCTTGATTTTCTTGCAAAACTGGCCTGTTGGATGTAAAGTAAGTGGAAATTTGTCAGAATGTCTTTTTCTTTTAGAATCGAGTTTTTCCATGAGTGGTATCCTTAAACTACAACAGCGTAACATAACGGTACACTCAAATCGTACCGCTGAATTCGGTTGTAGTCAGAAAAGGGCTGAAAAAGCCGTAAGCTCTAAGTTGCTTAATATGAAGACTTTGTAACATTTAGGGAGTGTAGCTCAGGCGGTAGAGCAACGGCCTTTTAAGCCGTAGGTCTTGGGTTCGAGTCCCAACACTCCCAGTCTCATAAGTGCTTGTAGAGACAAGGACTTACGGGAGCATTTATAGAGAAGGCTAATCCGAATTGTGCCCGAAATTGCCGCCATACGTCATTTTTACGTCATTCTGTTTGAGCCAGAAGCGCATCTATCGCCGCCGCCGCTTTTACCCGGTCCTCAGTAGTGACCTGGTCGTAATACTTCATAGTTGTGACAATACTGCTGTGGCCCATTAGCCTTTGGGTGACGGAAGGATCACGATTGACCATTGCCCAGTTCTTGCCGGCACACTTCCGCAATGTATGAAGCGATAGGCTTGCCGTCGGTTCTATGCCGGCCTTTCTCACATGCCGCCGAAATTCACGCCCGGCATTATTGACCATATCCTGGTTCCGCCAGGCACGTCCCTGTCTATAGTAAGCTTTCCATTTCCTGACCGCCGTATCGTATTGCTGCCGGTCCAAACAGACATACGGAGTCTGGTCCGTCAACTCGTTGTAGGCTTTCAAATCTTCGAGCAAAGCAGCGGTATTCTCAGGCAGGGTTATTGTTCGCTGCTCGTAGTCCTTAATGCAAAACTCAGGGACATCAGGTTTGCCTTGCCGATTCCGAATCCTTAACTCGCGGTTGTGCAAGTCAATATCGTCCCACGTTAAATTGAACAACTCGCCGAATCGGAGCCCGCACGTGTAGGCCAACGCGTAAGTAGCTTTGTACCGCAAGGAAGGGGCGGCATCCAGCAACGTGAGGTATTCATCTGGCGGCATGTAGTACCAATCTGACGGTCTACACTTGGGACCTCTCATCTTGGCGAACGGATTCTGAACCATAAACTCCCACGTAACCGCTGTCTGAAAGATTGTCTTGCATTGGCGCAGTATCCGATGCCGCGTCCAAGGAGAAAGCTGCTTGCCTCTCCACGGCCGGATTTCTGCGATAAAGCTCTCCGCTTGGTATGGTCTGATTTTGCCGAGCTTGACATCCTCTCCAAAGTATGCCTTCAATCGGATTATTGTGTTCTGATAGAGCTTGACGCTTTCCGGTCTGAGTTTGCGAGAATTGAGCCACTTGTCTAAGAAATTGCCGAGAGAAATACTCTGGAGCCCATCACGACTCAGACCGTTGTCAAATTCCTCGGCTTTCTTGCGCTTGAAAGTTTCGGCTTCAACCTTCAAGCGAAAGCCCTTAGTATGACGCTTGGCTTTGCCGGTGCCAGGGTCATATTCACCAAACCAGCGTACAACCCACGGTTTGCCCTTATTCCGCTTGTCGTGATATAACCCAATTTTCCTGACCATCTCAATCTCCTTTCTTCCAAAAACAAGCCCGCCGACCTCTGCTGTGACAAGCATAGAGAAATGAGACCAGCGGGCTTGTATTCGTCAGATTGCCTGTCACAGTTATCGGTATTATATCAGATGCCAGCGAAATGTCAAGGCATTTCCGCATCATTTTTAGTCACTTTCTCCAGAAAATCATCGAGGGCTTGCCGCCGGTAAAAGAGATGATTGCTGATGGGTGTGGCTCGTAAAACGCGCTTGTTGCGGTAATAACGTAGGGTGTCCGCTGGATTTTGCAATTCGAGAGTATCCAGCCGCAAATAGCGGATGGCCTCGGCTTCGGTGAGTAGCTCCGGACAAGGGCCATACCCACCGTTGCCATCCGGCAGGACGGCAGAAGTAACAAGAGTATGCGTGGCTTCCTGCATCCTAAGCCCCGTGTGATTCTGTTGCTCTGATTTCCAACTTGCGTTTTTGCCGACGGCGACTCTGACCGCCCATTTCAATAACAACCGCCGTTCTTAGCCGGTCCGCTATCCGCCCATCAAAACTCTGTGCAAGCCGTTCGATGTCTTTATTGCTGCTCACGAAAGTCGGTAATCGCTGCTCCTGCCTCTTGTTCAAAATCGTATATAGCGTGACGTAGGCAAAGTCCGTTTCGGCTTTCGAGCGCAGCCCCAGGTCATCAATAAAGAGCCTGTCAACTGACGTGAGAGGCGCGACCATATCCCGCTCTGTTAGCTTGGATGCAGGAGACATCGTGGATCGTACCGCCACGCAGAAATCATCGAAGCAGATTCGCGCGCACTCAAAGCCCTCTGAGACATAGTGCCGAATCAACGCCCCCATAGCATAGGTCTTGCCCGTGCCGACCGGCCCAAATAAAAAAACATCATCGTCCGGGCGTAAGTTCTCCAACGCTTCGCGCAGGTGTGGCTCGAGCTGCTCAAGAGAGGCATCCCAATACAAAGACCCAACTAAATCGCAAATTGCCTGTTCGCGGCCCTGCGGCGACAAATGTTGGTGGCGATAATATTTAGCAATACAGCGCCGACACCATTTGCGGGTTTCGCCCTTTTCTCGCAGTTTTGGCCTGCACCCGCATTGTTCGCACTTAGCGAATCCATTGACCAGCGGGCTGTCCTGCAAAATCTCGCTTATCTGCTGTACGTTGTCCGTCGTCATCATATTTGGCTTTACTTTGTCCATTTTTCGGTCCTTGCATTTTGAGCTCCAACTGGTCGAATCGCTCACGGAGCTTGCTGGTGCTCAAAATGTTATTCTGCCAAAAATCATCCGCCTGGCACCAGCGGATCACCTTCTCGGTGTGCTCGGCCGAGCGGTCGTCAATCCGCATCAGCCGGTCCAGATGGACGGCCCAACTCTGCAGCAGTCTCTCTCGGCCACCTTTGCGTTTCAGCTTGCCCCGCTGAAAATTGGGATTCCGCTGCAAAATCAGGGTGAGCAAAAGGTCGGAAAGTCGCAACTGGTCAGAGTTTCGACAACCTAGAGTACTAGATATATCTATAGTTATATCTGCTTCTGCTTCTGCTTGGGTCGGACTGTGTCGGACTGTGTCGGACTGTGTCGGACCGTGTCGGGCTGTTTTCTTTTTGCTCCGTGTGTGACCGCTCGGTCTATGCTGCCGGTCCCATTCCCGCTGATAGACCTTGCGTTCCTCTGGGTCGCGCTTTTCCCGATAGTAGGCGTAATTGAGAATCCGCCAGCCGCCGTTAACTTGCTCAATGCGCCGACCTTGATCGTGCTTCGTTCGGCTATCCGGGTCCGGACTGAGAAACTTTTGAATCGCTTCCCTCGTTTTTTCGACCGAAACACCCGCAATATGGGCCAGCCCTGGGACGGTAGCATCCACAAAGCCCTGCGCATCCGCCAACGCCAACATAGTGACCCACACGATTTTGGTATCGGAGTCTTCCTGCCAAATAGTGCTCGTCAAAATAGAGCTAAATAATTTGGTATACCCGGTCATTGTGCAATCCTTCTAAGCTGTCTTAGCCCGGCCTCCAGAATCATGATCGGCAGCCGCTCAATTTGTTCCGGCTCTTTTTTGCCGAAAACGTGCTTTAACATTTCTAAGCGTTTGGGTTGGTCATCTTCGGCTGGAAACTTGTCGTTCAACGCCGCCCAGATGTCGGCAAGTAGGTGCTGCTTCTCCGCGTTGATGTCACCGGTGACATCATTTTGCCCGTTGTCCGGCTGTGCCGTGGTGTCGTCATCGACCTGCGTAGAGCTCCCGCCAAAAATGTCATCCAGAGATACCGTTCCTGCCTTTACACGTGTAGCGATGTCTTTTAATGTTGCGAGATGTTCGGGTGTGATTTGGTCCGCTTTCTTAAGTCCCAAAAGCGTAAGCACTTGCGATTGGCTGACACCCAGAGAACCGAAATAGGTAAGGGCCTCTTGCCGCCGCTCGGCTAAACCTTGTGTTTCGTAGCCGCTATCACCGTTCGCGTCCTGGCTGAAGATGTCACTTAGTCGGCCAGCGGATAAGACCGCGTCCAACATTGCGCGTTTCTTCCCGATTTTCAGAATCGTATTGACTAGCGAAAAGATGTCATCATTGTCCACGCGGTACATGATGACCTTGCGATTCTGCCGGGTTCTGATGGTTTTGGTGGCGAGTGACTTTTTGTCCACGTGGCTGGGAACCTCTGAGGCAAATACCCAACGGTACCGATACCGTGACTCTTTACTATTACAACTACCCAGGCCCTGGGCGATCAACGTCCCGGTCTGGATGCTGTGAAGCTCGCATGTCACCTGGTAATGAAAGAACCCTTTTTCAAAATCCTCGATACTGTTTGTCACTTGGTAGCTGTCGGCAAGCCCAAGCAATTTGCACAATTTCTCCGCACCCGGTTTCCACAAACTCGGCTTTGCCGTGCCTGGTATCCGCCCAAAATCGTGTCCAGCAACGAGCTGCTTTCTGACAACTTCTTGGAACGCCTTGATCTTGGCCAGGCCGGTACTGACCTGCTCAACGTCGATGTCGAGCGGTCCTGCGTTCCGCTTGGCTAACTGGTTTTCTTCGTTCATGGATTACATCCTTTCAGAGATAATGCAATTCTGGATGAGTTTTATAGAAGTTGCTCTCTGCTAATGGAACCATAGCGTACCAGTTCATGCCGCCTGGTCCCCGCTTGAGCAAATCCACACAAAACCCCCGTGGGACCAAATATCGCCGAACTTCATGGACGCGAGCGGAATACTGCAAGCCTATGTCTGCAAGCTCGGCAGTCGATACCAAGCGGCCTTTTTGCCGACCTTCGAGGAATAGCTCCAGAATCCCCTTGGCCTGACGACTCAGGCGGCCTTCATCTTCGCTGTGAACCGAAGGGTTGAGTAATAAATCCTCGAAACACAGTTGGCTGTTGACGGTACGCATCATCTTCTATTTGCTGCTGCTTCGCTCGTTGGCGAGTCTGTCCAGGGCCTCGTGTGTAGCGCTTGGGTTGAAACGCAAGCGTCCATTTACATCAAGTGAAGGAATTGACCCGTTCAGTGCAAGCTCTTTGAGATAAGATTTAGGTAGTCCAAGTTCACTCGCCAATGCCTCCAACGAAACGTAAGTATGGTTTGACGTAATCATACCTACGATTATAGGGGGTGTTGCTTGTGGAAATGGACTATTGCGGACTCTGAGCAGGCGTGATCACAAAATGATAGCGCTTTGAGCGCGAAATGATAAGGCTACGACCGAAAAATCATTTGACGGCTACTTTCGCGGCCAGCGGGTTCCAACTTCGCTTTCGCTTACCAAAATAGCTGAGTTCTTCGGCTTACCGCTATCCCTATAGTTCCTTAAGCGGCCATTCTTGATGGCTCTGCGAAGCGTTACTTTCGAAACATAGAATTTGCTCACTGCCACCTGCAGAGTTATCAAATCTGATGCCTGCTTGTCGCCGCTTGCCTCCGCCTTCTGGCCGGTCCCATTTTGCTTTTTCCGGCCTTCGACGATCTCTAGCGCGACCTCTGTCAGCAGCGTGTATGTCAAACGGCAGGCTTCCTCGAGTTCTGCTCTTTTGTCAGGCGTCACGCCGGAAAAGTCCTGGTAGTCCCACCGTAAAATAAGCTGCGCTGTTTTGGATATCTCTGCCCGTAATTGCTCGCGCCCCTGCCGGTCCACAATACCGCGGAGCCGCCAGTAGCACATCCAAGGCGCTTCGCATAAAAACTCACGCTGCTTGTCGGTCAGTTTATACGGATGGGCCTCCTCGACGTCGTAGCCGATCTCCTTTATCAACTCACTAAATTGGTCGCTAAACTCCAGAAAATCGCTTGCTTGTATGCTGACGTGTGGCATAATATCTACTTTCCAGGCGGAACAACCTGCCCGGCCCCGGAAAGTAGTGCAATCAGCCGGGCAGAATTGTTCCTTGTGTTCACGCGCGCGATATAGCCTACT